>BNJU01002179.1_pt1 | contig 136488 bp, 159 predicted proteins | sample 8539281 | NCBI WGS metagenome assembly BNJU01 (sample SAMD00202456, study PRJDB9452) | human saliva metagenome | isolation source: human saliva | place: Japan | reverse complement strand
AGTTGTACCTTGGTTGAGTTGATTGTCGTAATCATTATCATTGCTGTTTTGGCAGCGGTCGCTATCCCAGCTATCACGGGATTCCAAGACAGTGCGCGTAAGAGCCGTATCGAAACAGAACACCGTCAGTTGGTATCAGCTATTCAATCTTATCTAGGTTCTCAAGTAGATCCTGAAAATCCTGCTGAAGCACCAACTCTTGAGAAATTGCGTCCTTACATTGCGAAAAACTCTCAAGGTAAAGGTACTCTTGCCGATACTCTTGCTAAAGATGGAGCAAATAACGGTCCAGCTCACGTAATCAATGGCAATCAGCTGGTTTCTACCTACACTCCAAAGAGTGGTGGAACACCTAAGACTTGGACCTATGACTGGAAGTCTAACAGTAATTCACAATAATAAAAAGTTAGATGTAAAAATAGGGAGAACATCAACGAATGCTAAAGAAACTGCAAAAGTTCCGTCAGGACTTGAAGAAAAAAGGTAAAGGTTTTACCTTGGTTGAGTTGATTGTGGTGATTATCATCATCGCAGTTCTCGCAGCAGTCGCTATTCCTTCTCTTGTTTCTTTCCAGGACACAGCCCGCAAGGCACGTATCCAGTCGGAACATCGTCAGCTTGTTCAGGCTGTACAGTCCTATATTGGCTCGCAAGTCGAACCAGAAACGGCTGATGTACCAGATCTTGATGCGCTCAAGCCTTATATAGCCAAGGAATCTCAGGGTTCAGGAGAGCTTTCTAAGACCCTTGCAGCAGATAATGGCAAGATTGCCCATGAGGTTAATAAGACGAGTCATAAGCTGATTTCGACTTATACGCCTGCTAGTGGCGGGAAGCCTATTACTTGGGAATTTGACTGGAGATCTAATAGCGCTAGCTAATAATAGAAAATTAGAGAAAATCTCTATTCCGACTGCCTTGGCAGTCGGATATTACCAAAGTAGTTGTCAGATGATGACAACTATTTTGGCAATATCAAAAGAGAAAATTAGGAGATATCATCCATGAAAGGAAAAAAAAGACAAGGCTCAACCCTGCCTATGGTTATTGTGGCTATTGTGCTGCTGGTGGCTATGCTGGGTATTATGGCTTCTATAGTAGATACGGGACAGATGCAAACCCAGCGTATGTATAGCTACCTTAAAGCCAAATATATAGCGACATCTGGCTCTCAGCTTGCTTGGGGGGCTTTAGGTGAGGGAGCGTCTTCTCCTCTCTATGCAGAGTTTAGCAGGCGGGCACAAGATAAGGAAGGAAGAATCCCTAAAGATCCTATTATCTCGACCCATACCTTCAAAGATGGAGGTAAAGCTGAGATTGAGATGAATGGATCCTTTGAGGGTGATGATCGTAGCCCTAGAAATTATGTTATAACCATTAAATCAAAGTCAACCTTGGCTAATAGTAAAGATTATTATGAGCATGTTGTAATCTTTAACTGGGAAACGCAAGGTATCCGTTCCGAAGAGGGTCACTTAATCTCGGCTAAATAGATGGATAAAAATTTTAAATAGGAAAGAATGATGAAAAAAATACAAAAAGGTTTTACACTGACTGAAATCATTATTGCCATCATCCTTACAAGTATGGTGGGACTTCTGATAGGTCTTGTATTTAACACAATGTTTTCAGGTCGCAATATAATCGAGCGGGAAGCTAGTATCCAATCAGAAATGCGAACTTCTATGCAATATGTGGATCGTACCATTGGTAAGGCGACTTCTGTTTTCGTCCTTGACGAGAGCAAATATGGCAAGGATGTCAGAAAAACAGAGGGCTGGGATTATATTGGCTTATCCCCTGATGGGAAGAAAGTTATAAATTATATTTGGAATAAGACAACTAAAAGCTGGGACGAATCAGTGTTAGGAACTAATTCCCTCTATGATATGCAACTTGATCTAGAATTTAAGGCAGATGAATCTTATCAGGATAATCGGTTGATTAACTACAATCTGACAGGCCAATATAAAAACTCTAAGAATAAACTCTCCATCGATACAGCAATTTCAGCTCTTAATACCAAGCAGGTTATATCGAAAGTAGCCAAGGGCAAGAAAGGGATCGCCCTTGCTTATCGGAATGATCCTATTGAAGGTCAGGTAAATACTGCTGTTTCTTTCGTTTTTGATACATCAGGATCTATGGGTTATGGGTTAAGGAATGAAGGGAAACGTAATTACCAAGGACAATGGGGTCCATTAGACGCTCAAGATCCTAGGAGACGTATGACTATTTTGAAAGCAAAAGCTAAACTTTTGGTTGATGATCTCCAGCAAATTGGAAACGTTAGCGTTAATTTAGTTCGGTTTTCTGGTGATGCAAGTTATATTCAAGAAGATTTTATAGAGCTAGCTAAAGACTCGCAAAAAATTAAGGATAAGATTGATGAGCTCCCTACAAGTTGGATTACTAATCCAGGAGATGGCCTTCGCTATGGTTTGGTCAGTCTTCAGAGAAATCCAGCCCAGCTAAATACGTTGTCCTACTGACAGACGGTATTCCAAATGCCTATACAGGCTCTCCTGACGGGATTGGGATGTTTGATCTGACAGCGAATTTCCCAACAAATAATAAACAAATTAAAGCTGATCAACCTGTTTCATTGACTACAGAATATGTGGGACAAGTGGCAAAGACCTTCGGCTCTGGAGTTAAACGTGTCAATGTTATCGGTTTTTCGGGGAATGTAAATGAAATCAAGGATGGACAAAAAATAGCTGACAAGATCACAACGGTCGGAGGAGTGGACTCTACTTTTGTAATTGCGACAAATGAAGCTGCTTTGCAACAGACATTTGCAGACATTAAAAAGCAAATTCAACAGGATCTTTGGTTTGTGTCTGGTCCGTAGAAAGGAAGAGAGATGAAAAAAATGCGAAGAACCAGAGGTTTTACTCTAGTTGAGGTTTTGATAGCCCTCGTTTTGATAGGTGTCATTGCAGCAGGATTATTGACTTTCTTTTCTACTGGCTACCAGAATATTCTAGGGCAACGGAATCAAAATGCTTTGAACTTTGACATTCAGGAAGATTTTGAAACACGGCTAGCAAAAATTAAAAAAGATGGTGGAAGTGGCAACGATGTTGAAACTTTCACCTATCGTATAGGTAAAAACGGCCGGAGTAACAGCGTTAGCGTCAAGGGAACAACCCTGTCTTATAAGGATAATAAAGTCAAGAATATCCATCTCTTTGCTGCAAATAAAAAGGAAATCCCCTTGGATATTCCTGAAGATTTGGTCGTTTCGTTAAAGGATACAAGTCGTTACTATTATTATGCTGGTGAGACTGGTCCGGCAGGTCAAGCGGGATTCAAAGACAATAAACAGTCTACAAAAGCCAAGATTCATACCAGTTCTGCTTGGTTTCTCAGCGAATCCAGTATTAATTATAATAATAGTAAGATTGTTCCGGTAGGAACATTGGATTCTAACGTAGTGGATGCCGGTTTTGGTATAGTATTACCTAAGATGCCAGATGATTTTCAACAAATAAGTAGTAATGAGAAACCGATTGCTATCACAGATGAAATGCGCGGACGATATCTAACCTTTGCAGCTAGAGGAATTAACTCATTTGGACGTGTTGGAAAATACCAAGAAGCTACACAGCGAATTTGGGTTATGGGTCTTCCTAATCGTGGGATGAGACCTAATCTAGTGCTTCATACAGATGCTGATTTAGCCCTGATGAGGAACTCAGATAACACAATTTCAGCGATACCAGCTGATGGGGTAGCGCACACTAATACTGTTGTGGCAAACTATGCGGAAACTAAAAAGAATGGAGTCTATGGAGTTGTTATTCCTGTTATCAACTATAAGGAACCAGCTATCAATCAGACCAGACAGCTAATCGCTCTTAACGACTCCAAAATTCAGTTTAGTAATCACGATTTCAATAAGGGTTATACGACCTCAATTTTAATTGGGAATCGTCAGCAGACAGGCTCGCTGTTAACTTATAAGTTAGATAATTCCTTGAACTGGACAGTTAGCTTGGAAGCTAATGGTAAAATTGCTATCGAGACAGTTGATAACACTAATGCTAATAATGGTGGTCGACAATATGCAAATGTTGTACTAGATTATACAAAGGACAATTCCATTCAGGTTCGCGCCTCTGTGACAAACAAGATTTTAAAACTTGAAGTCTTCGTCAATGGTGCTTTAGCTCACACACACGAACTCTTCATGGAGCGTAATGGTGTGACTCATGATATTAGGAGAAGTCAGATTATATTTGGCGGAAAAACTTTTATAAATGAGTTTGCTGTCTATAATAAGAAGTTGACAGACAGCGAAATTAATATTCTTGCTGAGTATTTCAGCGACAAATACAGAGCGAAATAATTAGTGAAATAGTTTTTAGGAAAAATAAGGGAGATTAGGAGATTATGGCAAAAAATATGTTTTCGTCCAAGGGGCGCAGAAGAGCTCTGGACGAAGAAGATAATGAGAAAAAAGGCTCATTTTTAGGAAAATTAAATAAACCGCTCTTCTCATCAAAAGGGAAACATAAAGAACACTTATCTATTCAAGGAGTTCAGATCAAGTCAGATCGTCAAGAAGACTTTGACGATGAGGAAAAGTCAACAGCAAAAGGGAGCTTCTTAACTAAGCTCAACAAGCCGCTCTTTCTAAGAATAGTGGCAGTGATGACATGCCTGCTAAGTCTGGAAATCGTTCGCTCTTTGCTAAGAAAGGCAGTGGTGCGGCGAGCCAACCGGTCACTAGAATGCATGCACCTTACACTATGTTTGGTAAGCCAATCAAGGGCAATCTGATGGCCATTGACTTCACTGACGAATCAGTCTATCTGGTTGTTGCTAGACAGAAGCGCAATGAACTGGAGATTATCAAGATGGCATCTGCCAATCTGCCAGAAGGTGTTGTACTGAATAGTGAGATTATCGACCCGATTACTCTCAAAAATATTATCAGTGACCTGATGGAGCAGCATGCGATCACTGCTAAGTATGCATTCTTTGCACTTGGCAATACCAATATCATCGCCCGTTCGGTTGATGTGGCAGCTAGTGTGCAGAATGATGAGGATATTGAGGGCTTGGTATCTTACGAGCTCCAGCAATACCTGGATATTGATCCGACTTCTTATGTTATTCAATTCCAAGAGCAGGAGTCTAATTCAGCTTTTCCGCTTGATGAAGATACTCGCTCACTCATGGTCTATGCTGTGCCAAAAGGCGTGGTAGAGCAATATCTGGGCTTGGCTGAGAATTTGAAGCTGACACCTTATGTCTTTGATCTTCAGTCTAATACCTTTGAAAAATGGCTGGAACGCGTTCAGGCGGTTAACAATCGCGCTAAGAAGCTGACCAAGGAAAATGTCGGCATGGTACATCTGAGCAAGAGCTTCATTGGTGTTTATCTCTACTCAGAAGGCAAGTTTGTGACCAGCAACTATCTCAACCGTGGTTATAAGGACATCCTGAGCTATGCAGACGACGCTAGCCTGCTACAGAAGCTTCCAGCAGTGGCTTCAGATGATCTGGATACAGGTCTCTTGAAGAGGGCTTTGGATGAGTGGGTGGCTGATGCTAAGAACCACATTCTCAATACTGAAACTTCTTTAGCGGATCGACTGGTCTCAACATTGACAGTTTCTATGTCTTTGGTGATCAAGACATCTGCTGGCAGTTGGCTGCTATTCTGAAGCAGAACATGAATCGAGAATTCATCTCAATTGATAACGTAGATTATGAGAATGTACTGTGGGAAGGTTCTGCCGAGTTTAATGCGGAGTTCATTCCGGCTACAGCCATGTTGATTAGGAGAGCAAACTAATGCGGAGAGATTTAAACTACTTTTCAAAATATCATGTGGCACCGGCTAAAACCAGTCCACTAAAACTTGCTGCTATTTCCGCTTTTGCTGGTATTGCAGCGATTATGATTGTGCTGATTGGCTTCTTCCAGTTTAGCGCTATGCACCTCCAGGGCGAGATTGACCGAGCGGAGCAGACGCTTAAGAGTCCAGAGATGGCTCAAGAGCTGAAGGCAGTCTCTGAGACTGAAGATAAGATTGTTACGGTAAAGAATGACGAACTTCTCTTTACCAGCCTGGAAGGCGACTTCCGCCGCCTGCACCGAGTAAACAAAGCCTTTATGGACTTCCTTAATAAAAACGTGACAAGAAACTTGGTCTTTGACGATATCAAGATTAATAACGACAATGTAGAAATCAATGGTTCGTCTCAAGAGCATCTTTCCATCGCTAAGTTCGAGGAAGAGCTTCGTAAGTCTGAGAAGTTTAACCATATTTTTGTGGATAACATTACTCGCGAGGAAAAGGATAACAATACAGTGTACAAGTTTAACATTAAAATTTTGACGAAGGATGTAGATTTCAATGAAGAGCAAAAATGAGAAAGAAAAGAAAAAAATCCTGAGTAATTTAAATGAGCGCGACAAGAAATTGTTGGCCTGTGTTGGAGGAGTAGCGGTACTTGCTGGTGGTGGGTATCTGGTAATAAATTCTTATACACGGATGGCGCAGTTAGCTGAAGAGCATGCAACTATCTCTACAGAGTTGGAAGGCAAGAATGCCAAGATTAGTCAGAGGAAGTCTCTTACCAAACAGCTCCAAACTTTGAATGCTAAGACTCTGGATCAGGCTAAGAAATACTATGGTACGACCAATCAAGGGGGAATTCATCTTCTTGATTGACAAGCTAGTCAACGAAAGCGGTATTAAATTCAAGTCTGTCAACTATACTGAGAGCACAGAGTTGGAACTCCAGCAGGAGGGATTGGCTGCGACTTCGTCTAAGGGTCAAAACTCCAACTCTTCTGGTACGACTAGCAGTTCAAGCTCAAGCGAGACGTCTTCTTCATCCAGTACGACCTCTAGCTCTTCTGGTACATCGTCCTCATCTTCATCTAGCAGTAGCTCTTCATCAGATGCGAATACTGCAACAACAACTGCAGCTAATACAGCGACACCAGGGAACGGAACGACCAATAATACCAACATCACGCAGATGACAGCGGACATTGAGTTCGAAGGAACTTATACACAGGTTCTGAAATTGTTGGAATTGATTGATGGCAATCAACAAAAAATCGTTTCCAGCGAACTGGAATTGGGCGGAAAGAAAAGCCTATCTAGCACAGAGGAAAACAAAAACCCTGATCTAACCAGTGGTAAAATCAAGTTGCGTTTCTATCAGGTTAAAGACGTCGAGCGCTATGTGACTCTGGAGAGTAATGTCGATAAGACGCCTATTCAATTTGCCAATTGGGAGTCTCCATTTGCGATTCCGACTTGGCAGGCAGGCTCTATATCTGTAACAACAGCTGGTGGCGGCACAGATGCAACTGGCAATAAGGGCAGTTTGGGGGCTGCAACAACCAATACAACTAGCAGCGCGAATGCTAACAGCAGTACCAATCTGACCTCGTCTTATCTGGAGCAGCTTAGCACTCAGTCTAGTCGGAACGATGGTCTGTCAGCTTATTACAATTCATCAACTATCTACCGCTTCGAGTCACCTCTTAAGCTGACTCAGTCAGGCGGCAGCAATCAGTATGATGTGACGGTTGACAATACGGACTTCCTTGAGGGTTCAGGTTCCAATGTAGTTAAGATTCCAGCAACCAAGTCTTCTACCATGTATGAAATGGAATTTGCAGCACCGTATGTATCCTTGAACAATAAGCCGGATGCTATCAGCTTCTCTCATCTCTGTCTAATCAATGGCAGGGCAAGATTGGCTTGATTGTCAAGAATGCCAGCGGGCAGAAAATTTACCTTCATGTCATTCGTCCAAACAGCTGGACTGGCTGGCGCGAAGTCAGCTTCGATCCTGAAAACATTCCAGGATTCAGCTATCCAATGACTATTGTGGGTTACTACTTTGAAACTCCAAGCGGAGAAAGCCCTGAAACGACTATGAAGCTGGATAACCTATCTCGTGAATAACTTGGTAGTTAGCTAAAAATACTTTTGAAAAAAATACCAAATAAGTCTATGGTTTAAAAATTTCAAGAGCATGTGTAAATTTTTTTCTTAAAAAAATGCTAAAAACCAAGTTATTAGACTAGTATTCGCGGTGCATTTATAGTAAACTAAAAACATAGAGATATTTGAAGTTATAATACAAGCAAACTCAGAATAGACGCCCTGAGTCTATTTTTGGGTTTTAATGGAGTTTATGGAAAAACAAAAATCAAGACTGGTTTTGCATTGAAAAAGTTTAATATCATTTAGAAAGTGGGGGGTGTCGAAAATATTCAAATGGCATATTTTTTACCTTTTGGAGCAGGGCTTATAGCACTGCATACGATTAGCATTTTATTTGTTTCTAGGATTTCATTAATAAAGCGCCTTTTTCTCGTAGTATGGGTCATGCTATTTGCGATTGGTGCTCCATTCCTCTTTCAACAAGTTCCCGGCATAGCCTTTGTTGGGCTCTGTGCCTTGGCCTTGGCTGTCTATATGGTGCTACTCTTTTCACAGGAGCTAGCTCCAGTCAAGAAGAGAGCAACTGCTTCTGCGCGAAGCAGAAGCCAGAAGCATGCTAAGAGCCCACGCAAGAAAGTGGAAGCGACGAGCGCAAGCTTGTCATCTGCTAGAGATTTGAACTTTTCCAATGCTTCAGCCGGTAGGATGAGAAAGGAAAGTAAAGAAAGGGTTCAGGCTGAGGAAAGTCCGGCAAGGCAGAGAGTATCTGCTTCTGGTCGCACCCTAGCAGACCGTTCTATCAAAAAGGATATGACAAGATTTGAGAAAGTAAAACCTCTCTACCCTGTTGATAACTTGGCTACAGCTCCTGCCTTTGGAGAATACGAGCCAAACAGTCAGCTAGCGGCAGCTGAGGTCGGTATGGTGGGTATGGACCACAGCGCACAAAAGGCCAATGATGAATTTTTGCAGTCCCTGCTTCATCACCGCAAGGGGGCAACCAAGATTAAGGTGGCAAACTCTCTGATTCAGCCTACGGAAGCAAATGCAGCCGGCAATCAAGGCTATACAGATATTGATGATCCAGCCTTTGAGACAGCTGTTCTGTCTAAGATTAGACCGATGTCCTATACGGAGTCTAGCTATGGCAACTTCAGACCGCAGGCGGTTGAGGTGACAGGTGTTGTTTCTCAAGATGAGGAAGAATTCTTCACTGAGCAAGAACATGCTCAGCAGCCAGTGGCAGAAGAGGTAGGAGGCAACAGCCTAGAAGATGTTTGCTGCTACGGGAGATATCAAGCCAGTTAGAGCGGAAGAGTCGAGAGCAGCAAACAGCTTAGAATCTCTCTTCTTTGCTGACTCAGACACTGAACCACAAGCTAAGATGGATTCCGCCTTCAGTCAAGCAGCTGCAGAGCCAGAATTTTCTGCTGCTGAAGAGTCTATGGTTAGCCGTGATCGTGCTGATATTCAGGGCTATCAAGATATTCTCAGTCAGATTCAGCATGATTTGCTTGGGGCTGAAGAGGAAGATTTGACTGCTGAAGTGGCAGAGACTTGGGAGGAAGAAAGCAGCTTCGCACCTGCAGCAGAAACGTTTGAGTTTGAAGCAGCTGCTGAACCAACAGTTGTTCAATCAGTCTCTGAAGACGCTCTTTGGACACAGGCTGAGCCTGTCCAAGAAGCAGTTGCAGATGAGACAGAAGAAGACCTGCTCAAGGGAATTGCTGACATCCTCAAAGCTGAGGATGCACAAGCTAAAGCAGCTCCAGTCGTTCCGGCTACAGATGAGACAGAAGAAGATTTGCTTCAGAAAATCACTGACATCCTCAAGGCTGAGGAAGCAGCAGAAGCAAGACAAGCAGCAACTGCGGGAGATAAAGAAGTCTATTTCCAATTCCTCTTACTGGAAAGTCAGGAATTATTGGCTTCTAATGCAGTTCAAGAAGCTGAGAGCTATCTGAAAGAAATTGTCCAAGGCAGCTCAGATCAAAATCTTCGTCAAGAAGCGTTCAACATGCTGGACAAAATCGTGAAAAATTAATACTATATAAACATACAATTGATTGTAATCAATTAGAAGGGTTTTAGGGGAAATTATGAAAAGTTGTAAAACAATCACAGGGACCGTTGTCATTGAGATTGAAAAAGGGATGGGACTGGGTGAAGTCCATGAAGTCTTTGTTGACGAGGGGGTCAATCTGACTTTTGTCATTAAGTCAAAGCAGTCTGAACAGCCTTTTGCCTTGCTGTCTAGCAAGAACATCCAAGGCATCGGTGACTTTGCGGTCATGGTAGAAAACAGCTCAGTCTTTCAAGAGCTGGAAGAGGCAGATCTGAAGGTCTTGAACGACAAGCAGGGTAGCGTCTTTGACGAAATTGTTATCACAATTGATGGAAATAAGGTGGGAACTGTTGTTGACTATCATATTGATGAAAAGAATGAAATTGGCTACTTGGTGGTTAATTCTGAAGATGCCAGCGAGGAAATTCAGATTCCTAAATCACGCATCTTGATGATTGGTAAAGAGTACATCATCCTCAATGATGAAAAAAAGACAGCTCCTCATCTTGAAGCAGATGTAGAAATGGGCCGTCTGGCTGCAGCAGATCTGCTTCATGAAACTGAAGCTGCAAAACCTGCCGAAAAAATTGAGGAAGTAGTTGCTGAAGCACCTGTATTCGAGCCAGTTGTAGATGAAAAAGTAGATGTAAAAGAAGAAGTTGCGACAGATTTGACAGAGGCCTTGGCTGCTGTAGGTCTGGGAGCTGCTTCTCCTGAGTTGGAGTTTTCTGAAGCAGTCGTAGAGACAGCAGAAGAACCAGAAGTTCAAGACTTGGTACAAGAAACAACAGCTCCAGCTGAAGAAGAAGTTGAAGAAACAGATGCAGCACTGAGTCTGGATGCTGCTTTGGAAGAAGTATTGGCAGCCCCTGCTGAGGAAGTAGAAACAACTATCAGCACAGCGCCAGTTGCTGAGGAAGACTCTGCAGCAAAGAAAGCTGTTAACGACTTTATCGATCAGCAAAAACGTCTTCTGGTAGGCAAAACACTGCAAAAAGATCTTGTTAATGCAGATGGAGGAGTTATCCTGAATGCCGGAGATACTGTTTCTGATGACATCATTGATTTTCTTCGCCGTATCGACCGTAAATTCCTTATCCGCTTAGCTGAATGCGTAGTATAAGGTTGGGATGAGATTCATGTCAAGAAGAAAAAGAAAGGTTTCATCAAAATATCAAAAACTACTTCCAGCAGCGACACTTGCTGCCTTTCTGCTGGGTAGTTTATTTTATGTCATTTTTGTCTTTAATCCAACGATTGACCTGAGTATCAATGGCCGCCCCTCTATGAAGGTTCGCTCTCGGAGCGAAGCTGAGATTGAAGTTTACAGAGAACTGCCCTATAAGGCTACATTTCAGCTGTCTACGGGGCAACACTTCTCTGTAGATATGCGCTTTTTAGGACTGAGCTATTTCACAGAAGAAGAGCTTAAGCGGCTGGATAATATCTCAGCCAAGACAGTCTGGGATAAGTTTACACCGTTTTTCGATACCAAGGAAAACCTGCAGATTTCCATCTATCCTAACCGTCTTTTTTGGCTTAGACCTTTAAACGATGTCTTGGCTGCCCATCCTGATGTTCTCAGTCAGCTTCCAACGACCAATCATCTGGTCATGGACGGCGAGTCTAACGTAAAGGTGGGAGACAAGTCTAATGGCTATAAGATTGACCCTGCTGCTTTTATCCAAGCATCTGAGGAGATTGCCAAGACTGGTAAATTTGATGATGTCAAGGTTGAGAGCACGCCTGTTGAAGCAGAAGATCAGAGTGAGCTTCTGAGCCAATATACGCACTTTATTGAGCGTAAGGAAGTACCACTACCGACTAACGCTGCCCAAGCTCAAAACATGAAGACAGCCTTTTACAAGCTGCAGAATGTTTACTTGGCTCCTGGCGAGACCAAGTCTATCTCAGAGTTGCTAGGCGCTTTGAATGCAGAGTCCGGCTACCTGCCAGTCAAGAGCAAGGATGATAAAGAAGTTTACGGTCAGGGTGCTGAGCAGATTATAGATGCCATTCAGCAGCTCGCCTTTTCACGGACCAATGTTATTTCCTATCGAGGACAGTATTTCAACATCGGAACGCCTGCTGAAGGTTTGACCGAATTGACCATTCAAAACAATACAGAAACAGATATGGTATTTTCATTAAGTTTGGAGGAGGGGCAAGTATCCATTATTTTGGCATCTAAGTGATACTCAAGGGAAGTCTAAGTTTGACACCGTCATCTGAGATTTTCAAAGAGTATAAAAAGGGAAAAATTATGATTGCAAGTTTAGTATTTATATTAGGTGTCGTATTTGGGAGTTTTTTCAATGTCGTCATCTACCGTGTGCCACTGGAAAAGAGCATTGCCAAAGGTCGGTCTATGTGCCCGTCCTGCGGCCATGTCTTGACTTCGGTGGAGCTGATTCCGGTTGTGTCGATTATCATGCAGGGCTTTAAATGCAAGCACTGCAAGGAGCCGATTTCACCGCGCTATCTCATTGTGGAGCTCCTGACAGGTCTGCTCTGGCTAGCCTCTTATCTGATCTTTCAGGATCAGGGGCCATGGATGGTTGTTTCAGCCTGTCTCTTGGTGTCGCTTTGCCTCATTATCGCTTATATCGATTTTGATACTCAGTACATTTCGGACTCGGTTCTGCTGGTTTTCTGGCTGGGCCGCATGGCTGTTACGTTTTTTACCAATGAGTTCAATTGGGAACTGCTTTTTTCGCTGCTAGTCGGCGCTGGTCTCTACTCTCTCATTTATTTTGGGGCCAAGGCTTATTACAAGAAAGAAGCTTTCGGGATGGGAGACATCCTTTACTTAGCTGCCCTGAGCAGTTGGTTTAGCCCCTTGAATACGCTGATTTTGGGATATGGTTCTTTCTTTGTAGCTGGAGCTATTCTCTTAATCGCAACCATCTTTAAGAAATTCAAATTTAAGTTGAAAGAAGAAGTCCCTTTTGGTCCTGCTATGAGTATCATGGCGGTCATCCTATATTTCTGGGGAGGAATCTAGGAAACCAAAAGCGACAATAGAAATGGATAGAAAAAATGTTTAGGAAGAAAAAAGTTATCATAGCATTAGCGACAGCTACTGTCCTTTCAGGCAGTGTACTGCCTGTCAGCCGCCTAGCGGCAAATGAAAAGGCCAGTCTTGATCCATCTTTAGTGCAGGTGTCAGATCAGTTTCAGGCCAAGAAAACAGGAGCAGTCGTCTTTTCAGAAGATGTAACAGTGCCAAGCACAGTGTCAGCCGATTTCATTGATAGTCGTCTGGCTGGCACACCGATGGCTGGATTGGGAAAAAGCTTTCAAAAAAAGCAGAGAAAGATCATGGAGTTAATGCAATTTTTTTCTCGTAGGGCTGGCTATTCACGAATCGGATTACGGCCGCAGTCAGATTGCTCAGGCCAAGCACAACCTGTTTGGTTTCATGGCTTATGACTCCAGTCCTTTTTCCAGTGCAGGAAATTTCGCAACATTTGACGATGGTATAGATACCGTTGCCCGCTATCTTAGCGAGCACTATCTCAAGCCTGGCGGTCAGTTCTACAATGGTAAGAGCATGGCTGCTATCAATGTAAGATACGCATCTGACAAAACTTGGTCAAGCAAGATTATGATTCGTATTCGAAATTTTTTGAAAAAAGGTTAAGGTGGCTGGGACAATCATGTCTCAGCTTGCTTTATTATAGAAAGAATTTCTTTTGGTGAGGCGACTGACGGGGTTTTTCTTGCTCTCTGGGCTCTAAAAATTCTTAATCATCTTCATGGGACTAGAAAAAAATTGCTTCTGCGACATCTACATCGTCTTTTATGGCGAAAAATGACTTAATTAGGGGATTTATGAAAAGAAAGTTTGATATAAGCGATGTGTTAAAGGAAGCCTGGGGACTGACTGTTGATTACTTTTTTGTATGGACAGCAGGGCTTGCTATCATTCAACTGCCGTTTTTTATTCTGGGGCTGTTAATTCTATTTTTTTCTCCATTGACTTCTACATTTCTTCCAAGTATAATTCTGCTGGGATTTCTATGTTCTTTTGTGATTGCTTATATCCATAAGTTTTCCTTGACCATGGTTCGTAATCCGCAGATGGTGCGAAGAAACTTCTGGAGAGCTGTTGGCTACAGTATTTCTGATGGCTTTTTTGGGCGTTTACTTTCTGTGTCTATTTACGTATTCATGTTTTTCTTGGCTATGTTACTTCTTTTTGTATACTTCTATAATGTCTTGATGTCAGATGCAAATTTTCGAGAGAATATGGGAACTTGGATGATTTGGGTTGCAAAAAATCAAGAGAAGATAGCTAGCATGCTCTTCCTGCTTTTTTTAATAGCACCAATGTTTAACTTGGTATTCCATTTGTTTTACAGTTATTTTATCGTCTCTCACTTCTTCTTGTTGCCCTATATTATTCAAGATACCAACTCCTCTGATAACCTCTTGCGTCCTCTGTCAGCCTTTGGCAGCTTGGGCAAGTCCTTTTCTCGTATGAATGGTCAGAGGGGGCGTTACTTACTGGTAGAGCTTGTCTTAAAGCTTATTCCTGTAGTATTGGGTCTAATAGAAGTTTTGAGTTTGCTTTTTGGTGCTGGTGTGTCTAATATTGTGGGAATGATTGTTAGTATGATAAATGGCTTTTTGCTGATTTATGCCTTGGCAGCCCGCTCGGTTATGGCTGACATCCTGATGTCTTATGATCGGGAAATAGTTAATTTTGGAGATTAATATTTATGAAAAAATTAGAAAGGGTTTTAGGATTTAGGATAATGAACGATGAATGATGTAAAAGTAACAAGGGTTTTCAGAGAAGCTTGGATTTTTGTTACAGAATATTATTTTGTCTGGCTGAAAGGCCTTTTGCTGGTCGGAATCCCGCTTGCAGTGCTGGGCTGGTTTCTTTTTCCGCTGGTTTCGAGTTGGTCTTACCGGTCCATTTTAGTCTTGACTTGTTTGGCATTTATAATTGCCTTCGGTTTTGCTTACGTCAATAAATTTGCCTTGACAGTGATACGAAATCCGCAGATGGTTAAGCTCTATTTTGGCTATGCAGTTTGGTACAGTATCTCAGATGGCTTGCTTACTCGCCTCTTTATTCCTTCATTGTCAGTGCAGTCCAGGTTCTGATTTTGTACATGGGTTGGTCGGCAATCGGCATCAATCTTGGGGTGGCTAGTCTCTTTGCCTTTTATCGGAGGGCAGTAAGTCCAGAGGCCATTGTGATTTTCCAGTTTCTCTTTCCTTTCTTGTTCATGGTCTTTTACCTGCTCTTCACTTATCTGGTTGATTCGCACTTCTTTTTGCTGTCTTATATCATTCAGGATACTAGCTCCAGGGACAATCTGGCCAAGCCGCTTTCGTTTTATGGCTGTTTGAGAAAGTCAGTCCTACTGATGAAGGAGCGCAGGGGTCGCTATGTTCTGCTCAGCTTTTTTCTAGCTTCTTTTGGTGGGTTGATTGGCTTGGGTACTCATCTCCTGATGGATCTGATAAGGCAGTATATTGCTCCCTTGCTGGGGGAACTGGATGATTTACTTGGCCTGATTCAGATGATTCCTGTCCTAGTTTTCAGTAGCTTTTACTGTGTATTTGTTCTGGTTGTTCGGACAGTTTTTGCTGATACTCTGATGGAAAATGATACGGAAGTGGTGGATTTTGGTGATTAAGTCAGGCAGTTGCAAGACCAGACAATACTTGATAGAAACAAGAGGAAGGGTATGAAATCAGTAACAAGAATCTTAATAACAGCTTTGGTGCTAACTGGGATAGGCTTTATTCCTCTCCCTTATGAATTAGAGACCGTGAGGCCGGCTTTGAATGCCAAAGACTTTGTCCAAGTTCAAGGAGGAACTGATAAAGGAAAAGGTAAAATCTATGTCATGGCTGTTGGTGTTTCCAAGGCCCGAGTGTTCAGTCTCTTTTTGACTCTGCTGCCTAATTATAGGCTGGAAACAGAGTATGTCTCTGTTCCTGAAAACTATTTCGATAAGGAAAAGGGACGGGAAGAGCGAGAGAACAGCACTATGGGATCTTCCCATCTCAATGCCTTGCAGGTGGCTTATCAGGCTGCTGGTCGTACTGTTGAGATTAGACATAAAGAGATTTACGTAGGTGGTATCAGCAGTGAGACGCCTCTGTCAAAGGAGCTGCAGCGAGGTGATGTGATTTTAAAGATTGACAATCAGACTTACACTAGCCCATACGACATCGTTGATCAGATGGAACAGCGGCCAGTCGGCGATGTGGTATCAATTGAGTACAGTCGTAATGGTGTCATCGGTTTGGCTAGCGGTCCTGTGATTGTGGATGAGACAACTGGTAAGCCTGGTTTGGGAATCGAATTGGGTTCTAAAGCTAGTGTTGCCATGAATCCTCTGACGGAGTTTAAGAGCAACGGTGTAGCAGGTCCCTCTGGTGGACTCATGTTCAGTTTGGAGCTTTACAATCAGCTCGTGTCTGAAGACATTACTAAAGGAAAAACTATTGCTGGTACTGGAACGATTGACCACAAGGGAAATGTTGGCCGGATTGGCGGGATAGAGATGAAGGTCATGGCTGCAGATAAGGCAGGCGCTGAGATTTTCTTTGTTCCTGATGACACCATTGACGCCGATATTGCCCAGTACAATCCCAAGCTGCGCTCTAACTACCATGAGGCACTTCGTGCTTCTATCAAAATCAAGAGTAAAATGAAAATCGTCCCTGTCAAAACCTTCAACGAAGCTTTGAACTATCTCAGAGAGATGGAATAAGGGACTTTGCTATTCTTGAATAATCAATAAAAACATAGGACCTTGCTGGTTATTTATCTGGCAAGGGCTTTTATTATAGAATTTTTTCAAATAATTGCCACCTTAGCACATAAATACTTGATTTATAAATCGCTGTGTGATATATTTATAACATAAAGAGTGTTAAATATTTCTAACACCAGGAAAGGAGTCGATCATGAAAAAAAGTCAAAAAACGGGTGGCCTCATTGCGATGATTGCTGCAGCTCTCTTTATTGATTTTACTGTTTTATTTGGTTCTAATCTTAGTTGGGGGCCCAAGTTGATTATTGTTGGTATTTCAGTGTTAGGTCAGATTGTAGCTATTTGGGGCTGGCTACATATGAAACCATGGCCTCATAAGAGTCAGAAAGGTAAGGGAAAGACTATTTTTGACTTGTCTGCTAAGCTATACACGATGCTTTTGTTTGCAGCAACCATTTTTATACAGTAGGGATTTGGGTTGCAACCCCAAGCGAAGGATCCAGTATTAAGGAATGGATTTTGGGAGTTGGCCTCGTTATTGAAGCGATTGTATTTGGTTTTTTCTCTTTGAAAAATGTCAAGGAAACTCCAGACGAACGCTTTTATGCTAATTTAGCTAAGGCAGCTAGCTTGATGTTTGTCTTTATACTAGGCGCACTGATGATCCTAGCAGTTATCATTGGGTACATGGGTTCTCTCACTCTCTACATGGGCCAGATCTTTATTAGCATAGCTGCCTTGATTTGCATCTTTGCAGTTGTCTATCTTATCTTGGAGCGGAGAGGATAACCATGGCCAAAGAAAGCAAGATTATCACTAATCTCAAATCCGTTCGCGAATCCATGGGCATGACCCAGCAGGAGCTAGCCGACCGCATCGGCATGCGGCGCGAGACAATTCTGCACTTGGAAAATAACCGCTACAACCCTTCGCTGGAAATGGCTCTCAAAATTGCTCAAGTTTTTAACCTTAAAGTGGAAGATCTCTTTGAACTCAGACAGAAAGAGGAGGCATAATTCTTTTCGAGACCTGCTAGTGACATAAACCAGAATACTCTAGGCAGTTTGCTGCTTAGAGTATTCAATTTGTATATGAATCATCGTTTTTATCTTTTTCCAAAAAATGCTATAATATGAGCAAGTATGTAGAGTATAGAGGTATTAGGTTGGAAAATTGTGTTTATATCATTTCGGGTCCTCCAGGTGTTGGAAAAAGCAGTGTCAGTAAAGAATTAGCCTATTCTTTTGACAAGAGTGCTGTGATAGAAGGCGACATGATTTATTTAATGGTTAAAAGCGGCTTAGTAGCACCTTGGGAAGACGATGGCTACTACATGGATTTATTCTGGGACAATATCATTAGTCTTACCAGCAATTTACTTAATAGAAGCATGACTATCATCATAGACTATGTCATATTCGAGGAACAAATCAAAAAAATTACAGATTTTTTAAAGGCCAGACAAACAAGATTAAAATACTGTGTATTGCTGGCAGAAGAAGAAAAGCTTAAAGAAAGGGACCTATCCAGAAATGAAATAGAAAGAACGGGTGACTTATCAATCAAATCTAGAAAAGAGTTTCTAGCTAAAAATATTACTCAGGAGCATTTCCTTTATACGGATCAGTTAGATATCAGAGAAACTGTGAATCTCATAAAAAAACAGAAGATCGATTTTTTTGTTTAAGAACGAATAAAGAAAAAAGCCTTTGAAATCAGTATTTCAAAAGGCTTTTTCTTTATCTCAATTATTTCACTTCTATCTACAGTTTCTAAATCTCTAAATATAATAGAGCTGAAGCAGTGGTAAAACAAATCATCAACAAACTTGGTAATATCTTAGAAAAATAATTTCTTTATAGTCCAAGTCGGTTTGCTTTTAAATTATACTTTTTTTCTTAAACATTTGCTACGAGTAGGTCTTTCTTGTGAGTAATTTTCATCAAAAAAATTTCATAGATAAGTCCTATATATAATCATGGAAAAAGTAGTAAAAAAATAGTTGTTATCCTAGTTGATTAAAAAAATCTCTGATTTCCTCATCTTTTATAAAATAATATATAATTTTCCCCTCTCTTCTAGTATCCAAGATGTTTTGATTGGCTAGTTTACGAAGATGGTGGGAGGCAGATGCCATACTGAGATTTAATAAACAGGCTATATCGCAGACACAGAGTTCTTCGACGGCAAGGAGATAAAAGATGATATTTATCTGTTTATTATCGGTAAATTTTGATAAAATGCGAAGTGATTTTTGGACTTTTTCCTTTTCAAGGTAGTTCGATGCGGTTGTAACATTTTGTTGATTTATAACATCCACTTGACAGATACTATCTTTTTTCATAATTTTTTCTCCTAGCCTAACACAGCCCATAGCATGTCAAAGCTGTTGTTTTCAATCAGGATATACATCCCCAATCCTAAATAGACAACGGCAATAAACCATCTGCTATATTTTTCCAAAGTTTCTCCAACAGAAGGGACTTGTGCCAATTTTTGGGCAGAAAAAACCAAGAGATAAATCATGACTAGAAAAGTAAGTAAAGTCACTATCAAATTCGCTAAATTTAAGGTGGTAAAATATGGGACAAAGACACCAATATTGTCAGCGCCACAACTTGCAAAAGTAATCATAGCGACTAGAAAAAAATCAGGTTTTTTTATTGTCTTTTCGCAAACCATCTTTTGCAATAGCTTCTCCATCAGAATCTCCTAAAAAGCAAAACTTTGAGGCCTAGGAAAATTGGAATCAAACCGAGTAAACCTAAAAATCTCTTTTACTAGGAATATAATTTAAGACAAATGCAAAAAAAGCAAACTTAGGAATATTAGACTAACAGAGCCTAGAAATTGTCCTAAATAGATGTTAATGATGTCCTTTCTGCTTTTTTTCTTTTGGCAAAAAAATAACATTAGGATAATAAGTAAGTCTACGGCTGTCCCAGAATACAGGATTATTGAAGTAACAATATTTTTGAACCATAAAACACCTTATTCAAATATTTTTTTGAATGTATTCTAACATTAAACTTTGTAGATGTCAACTTCAGCTCCATCAAAATATAGATAAGAAGGTAGTGTACCAAATATTAAAAAGCCCTGCCATCGAAATTATAGCAGGGCTTAACTTCAATATCCAGATGATATATTTATCTAAAAAAGGTAGAGAAAAAGGTAGAGTTTGAATTGAAATACAGTGCAATATATCGCATTTGGCAAAAAGAAAAAACGCTTGAAATCAGCGTTTTTCTTCTGTATTGATTCGTATTGAATGCTTACTTCACTTCTGTAAACACAACGTGCTTGCGAAGTTTTGGTGAGTATTTCTTCAATTGAAGACGGTCTGGTGTGTTGCGTTTGTTTTTAGAAGTAAGGTACAAGCGTTCACCAGATTCTTTGTGTTCAAGTGTAATATTTACGCGCATGGTAGCTCCCCTTCTATTATTCTGCTGCAGCAGCTTTGGCGATCTTACGGCCCTTGTAGTATCCTTTAAGGGATACACGGTGAGAGCGTGAGTAGTCACCAGTAGTTTCGTCAAAAGTTACAGTTGGAGCTGTCACTTTGTAGTGAGTGCGGCGTTTGTTTTTCTTCGCTTTGGAAGTGCGACGTGCAGGTACTGCCATTGTTTGTTTCTCCTTTTAGTTTGTGAATTCGATTCAATTTGATGATTTTCATCAACTTTAACAGTATAACAAAACTTTTTTGTAAAGTAAAGTTACTTGACAGATTTTTTTCTTCTTTTTGAAAAACCCCTGAGCTTCTAGTTGTCTTCTTTTTGCTTGATAGGAAAAAGTTTCAAATCCGCCTCTATATTTTCCCAATCTTCTGAAAATTTAAAAATTTTCCTCTGTAAAATATAGCCTAAGTGTGGTATAATAAAGCACAAAGATTACTGTAATGAAAGGGAAAGCTATGACAGATAAGGATATTCGTCACAGAAGTAAGATTTATGACAGTATGGTTAAATCTCCTAACCGTGCCATGCTTCGCGCGACGGGGATGACTGATAAAGATTTTGAAACGCCTATTGTTGGGGTGATTTCCACTTGGGCGGAAATACACCCTGTAACATCCATTTGCATGACTTGGGCAAGCTAGCCAAGGAAGGTATCAAAGCAGAGGGAGCTTGGCCTGTCCAGTATGGGACTATTACAGTTGCGGACGGGATTGCCATGGGAACACCGGGCATGCGCTTCTCTCTGACCTCACGCGACATCATCGCAGACTCCATCGAGGCTGCCATGGGCGGGCATAATGTGGATGCTTTTGTAGCTATTGGGGGCTGTGATAAAAATATGCCAGGCTCCATGATTGCCATTGCTAATATGGATATTCCTGCTGTCTTTGCCTACGGTGGAACGATTGCGCCAGGGAATCTGGACGGCAAGGACATTGACTTGGTTTCTGTCTTTGAAGGAATCGGGAAATGGAACCATGGTGACTTAACGGCTGAGGAAGTGCGCCGCATTGAGTGTAATGCCTGTCCTGGTCCTGGTGGCTGTGGCGGTATGTACACGGCCAATACTATGGCGACGGCTATTGAAGTTCTGGGCATGAGTTTGCCAGGTTCCTCTTCTCACCCTGCTGAGTCTAAGGACAAGCAAGAGGATATCGAAGCAGCTGGCCGTGCCGTTGTAAAAATGCTGAAAATGGGGCTGAAGCCGTCTGATATCTTGACACGTGAAGCCTTTGAAGATGCAATCACAGTGACCATGGCTCTGGGTGGTTCTACAAATGCTACCCTGCACTTGCTGGCCATGGCGCATGCGGCCAATGTTGAGCTGACGCTTGATGACTTTAATGTCATTCAAGAGAAAGTACCACATTTGGCTGACTTGAAACCATCCGGTCAGTATGTCTTCCAAGACCTTTATGAGGTTGGTGGGGTGCCGGCTGTGATGAAATATCTCTTGGCGAACGGCTTCCTGCATGGCGACCGCATTACTTGTACAGGTAAGACGGTGGCAGAGAATCTGGCGGAATTTGCTGATCTGACACCAGGTCAAAAGGTCATTATGCCGCTTGAAAATCCAAAACGTGCAGATGGTCCATTGATCATCTTGCATGGTAATCTGGCTCCAGATGGTGCTGTTGCTAAGGTTTCTGGTGTTAAAGTACGCCGTCACGTGGGACCGGCTAAGGTCTTTGACTCAGAAGAAGCTGCTATTGATGCGGTACTGGCCGATGAAGTAGTCGATGGCGATGTGGTTGTAGTTCGCTACGTTGGACCAAAGGGTGGACCGGGTATGCCAGAAATGCTGTCACTTTCTTCTATCATCGTAGGGAAAGGTCAAGGGGACAAGGTGGCCCTTCTAACGGATGGTCGCTTCTCAGGTGGTACTTACGGCTTGGTTGTCGGACATATTGCTCCGGAAGCTCAGGATGGTGGCCCGATTGCCTATCTCCGTACAGGCGATATGGTCACGGTTGACCAAGATACTAAGGAAATTTCCATGGCAGTCTCTGACGAAGAGCTGGCGAAACGCAAGGCAGAAACGACCATCCCACCGCTTTATAGTCGCGGGGTACTTGGTAAATATGCTCACATGGTATCCTCTGCCGCTAAAGGTGCTGTTACTGACTTCTGGAAACCAGAAGAAACAGGTAAGAAATAGCCTATATATGACAAAAGAACCCGCTAGTTTTTCTAGCGGGTTTGGTGTTTTTATTTTAAATGTAGATAAACTAAGTTCCTTCTTATCTAGGACTGATTCCCAGAGCAATGCGGCCGAAGCGGCTGATACGGGTGATTTTCCAAGCAGGAGACCAAGTAACCTCGACAGAGGCACTTTCAATCTCTTCAATTTTCTTAAGAGAGTCCATGATGGCGATGGGCAGACTCTCAGCACAATCACAGGCTGTATCGGTAAAGGTCATAACAACCTTGCAGTGGCCGGTTTCGTCTAAGTTGATTTCATAAATCAGCCCTAAGTTATAGACATCCAGCTCTACATCCGGATCGTAAATACGCTCGAGCTTCTCCACCAACTTATCCTGAATGGCAGCTGCTCGGTCGTTGATTTTGATGTCGTCTCTCATAGCTATTCCCTTCTATTCTGAGTTGAATTGTTTTTATTTTCTCACAATTCAGACTTTTTTTCAAGCTATTTTGGAACGTGAAAACGGATTTAGTTCTTCCAAATGAAAAATCCCTTTCGGACTCCTCAAAATGGCGGACTTATGATAGAATATAAGTACTAAAGAAGGCGGAGGTCAGAAGATGAAATTACAAAAACCTAAAGGAACTCAGGACATTCTTCCTCAAGAATCAGCCAAGTGGCAGTATGTAGAAGACTTTGCCCGCAAGACATTTAGAAAATATAATTACGGTGAAATTCGTACGCCAATTTTTGAGCACTATGAAGTCATTAGCCGCTCTGTCGGGGATACGACAGACATTGTGACTAAGGAAATGTATGACTTTTATGACAAGGGTGACCGCCATATCACGCTGCGTCCAGAGGGGACAGCGCCTGTGGTGCGTTCTTATGTAGAGAATAAGCTTTTTGCTCCTGAAGTGCAAAAGCCTGTTAAAGTCTACTATATGGGCTCTATGTTCCGCTATGAGCGGCCTCAGGCTGGACGTCTGCGGGAGTTTCACCAGATTGGTGCAGAGTGTTTTGGCTCTAGTAATCCTGCTACAGATGTAGAAATGATTGCCATGGCGGCTCAGTTTCAAGGATATTGGCATTACCAATGTCAGCTTGGAGCTTAACTCACTGGGGAATCCTGAGAGCAGAGCTGCTTACCGTCAGGCCTTGATTGATTATCTGACCCCATTGAAGGCTAGCCTATCAGCAGATAGCCAACGTCGCTTGGAGGAGAATCCGCTGCGCGTGCTGGATTCTAAAGAGCCCGAGGACAAGGCGGCTGTAGAAGGTGCACCGTCTATTCTGGACTATCTAGATGAGGAGAGCAGTGCCTACTTTGCGGCTGTTCGCTCCATGCTAGAGACCTTACAGATTCCTTATGTCATCAATACCAACATGGTCCGTGGCTTGGACTACTATAATCACACAATTTTCGAGTTTACGACAGAGGTGGCTGGCAGTCAGCTGACTATTTGTGCTGGCGGCCGTTATGATGGGCTGGTGGCTTACTTTGGTGGCCCTGAAACGCCAGGTGTTGGCTTTGGTATGGGCTTAGAACGCCTACTTCTCGTACTTGACAAGCAGGGAGTAGAGCTGCCGATTGAAACTGCTCTGGATGTGTATGTAGCCGTTCTAGGAGCAGATGCCAATGGCAGAGCTTTGGAGTTAGTACAGGCTCTCCGCGCACAGGGATTTGCTGCGGAGAGAGATTATCTCGACCGCAAACTTAAGGCTCAGTTCAAGTCAGCTGATAACTTTAAAGCCAAAACTCTTATCACCTTGGGTGAAAGCGAAGTGGAAAGTGGTCGGGTAACTGTTAAGAACAACCATAATCGTGAGGAGATTACTGTTAGCCTAGACCAAATCCAAGAAAACTATCAGCTTATTTTTGAGAAATTGGGGTTTTAAAGGCTTAATTCTAACAGGAGAAAACGTTATAGTATCAGATGTTTGAATGAATTTGGTTGACAACTTGTCAATATGTTTTCTAAAAAAATATCTTTAAAAGCTTGAAACCTAAAGTGATTGTTGATATAATGTTTTTGTTGTATAAATTTGCTAAAGGAGAAACAACTATGGCACAAATTAAATTAACTCCAGAAGAACTTCGTACATCTGCAAACAGATACACTGAAGGTTCTGAAAATGTAACTCAAGTTTTGACCACATTGACTAATGAACAAGCAATTATTGCTGATAACTGGGATGGTTCTGCATTTGATAGCTTTGAAGCACAATTCAATGAATTGTCTCCAAAAATCAAAGAATTTGCACAATTGCTCCAAGATATCAATGCTCAGTTGATTAAAGTTGCTGACATCGTTGAGCAAACTGACCAAGATATCGCTGCACAAATTCACTAATTTTGTTATAACGGCTTTAGGAAGGCGAGAGCCTTCCTATTTTTGTAAAGATTAAAAATGAAAAAATGGCGGTTTCTTTCATATCAAATAAGAAAACTGCTACAATGTCAAGACAAGCTCTAACAATCTGGATCAGTATTTGAATTAGAATGTTAGGGCTATCTGTGTCTTTTTTGAGTGCTCCTTATGTAAAAAATAAATGAAGAAAAAAGAAAAAGTATCCATGGGAAATAAAAAATTATTTAAATATATAGGAAATGTTGTTTTAGTCATCGCCTTGCTGGCAGCAGTGGTGACGCTGAATGTAGCAGTGCAGAAGAATACAAGCAGTGCTAGAGATAGCAAGCTCAGAACGGACCAAAAAACTAAGCTTAATGTCGCGGTTGTCAATGAGGATCGGGCTGTTAAGGTTGACAAGAAAGAGTATAATCTTGGAGCTAGCTATGTCAAAAATCTAGAACGGGATGACTCTCAAAACTGGTATATTGTGACGCGTGGAGCTGCAGATGCTGGCCTGGAAAATGGGAAATATCAACTGGTCGTGACGATTCCAAGTGACTTTTCAGAGAAAGTGCTAGATGTCAATGCTATCAGTGCTGATCGGACAATCGTTACTTATAAGGTCAATGCTGCGGGAAATCAGCAGATTGAAAATGAAGCCAATAATCTAGCTAAGGATATTATCGCGGATCTGAATAGCCAGTTGGTTGATATGTATATGGCAAGTATCTTGAGCAATCTGTACACAGCTCAGCAAAATGTGCAGGCTAGTTCAGAGGTGCAAATTACCAATATTGGCAATTATCGAACCAACTTGTTGGAGTCTGCCATTGGCTCTAAGAATATCTTCCCAACATTGGTCAGTATGTCTGCTTCATCTGTTGAAGCCAATAACTCTCTGAAGACGACTCTGGAAACTTATGCTAAGGCTTTCGATGACTTGGATAATTCTCAGGCCACTTATGGAAAGAATTTTGATAGTCTTCTCAAACAGCGAGTTAGTGACCAAACTAGTTATGAAGAATTTATGACCCAGCTGATTGAGATGGATCGTCAGCTTTTGGCAAATGAAACTGAGACGCTTTATAATAGTTTGAGCGAATCGCAACAAAAATTGACTGCACAGCTTGAACTTGCCAAAAAACAATCTAGTGATGATTCAGACGATAATAATAATCAGCCAAATCAAAATCAATCTGATAATGTCAGCAAGCAACTAGAGCAGTTGGAAGCTGCCTTAAAAGCAGAACGTGGGCAATTAGATGTCCATAAACAACAGATTAAGGACTTTGTTGATAATAAATTAAGGACCTACTATGGTGTTGAAGAAGGCAAGCCTATTACTCTTAGCGCAGTGTTAGGAGATGCTATAACAAGCTACGATGCTTCTTTGAAGGCACAAATAGCTGAAGCAGTAAAAGCTTGCCAGCTTCTCAACCAACAGAGGTGAAATTCGGATTGTCTGTTCCTGTTCTTGATTATTCAACTATTTCGCAATTTGGAACACCACAAGGAAATGGAAGTGCTGAGTTAGACAATCTGGCAGCAGCTGCAGAGAAAGCAGCTAGCTCTACAGCCGGCCCAGTTAATAGCCAGGTTGGAAAGGCTACTTTGTCAGTCACTCCACCAACAGGTGTAACAATTAAAACTATTACATACAATGGCGAAACAGTAACAAATGGGCAAGAAATTAATTTGGCTGAAGGCGCTAATTTTAATGTGCAGTTCAATGTAGCTAATGATGCTGCAGCCACTTCAGTTGACAGCTCAATTGATATTTCTCTGAATGGTATTAAGGTTGCAAGTGCGCCGGTGAATGTAGAGGATGCACAAAAAGCGGCAGCAGCATATGGAGCTAAAGTACAGGAGATTTCTTCTGCCTATCAACACGTTATGTCTTTAATCCAAGCTTATAATTCTTTTGATGAGTTAAAAAATAAAGATATGTCCGAATCTTTATCTACCCTTTTGATAAATGCTATTAATTCGAATCTAGATAGTTATCAAAATAGCTTGTCTAAAAGTAACGATGGGAAGAGTCAAGGCGTTAAAGAAACCTTGGATGAAACGATTAGTAACTTGAAAAACAAGATTGAAGACGTCAAAGGGACCAATTCAGAACTCGCAACTGAGATTGATAAACAGCTCAATCTTTACAAAGATGTACGAGAGAAATTGAAAGGCATCTCAACTTCTCGGGAAACCTCTACGGATGCATTGAAAAAGACAGACACCGATTTGTCATCTCTGAACTCAGAATTCTCATCCTTGCTGTCTTCAACTTCTGGCGTTAAGTCTTCTTCACAGACCAATGTGCAGGCAGCTGATAGTGTCAACCAGATCTTCAGCAGCTTCAATCGTGAGCTGGAAAATGCACAAGGAACAACAGAGAAACTGTCTGCGAATGCTGAGAGCTTGATGGGGCAATTCAATAAGGAATTGGAAGATAATGGCAACTTTGTGGAATCTTTTGTCAAGGTTCTTAACAATGCCTATGAGAACGGGGTTCCTAATGAAGTATTGTTGGACTTCTTGTCTAATCCAGTTGCTCAGTCTTCTTCATCTGTCAAAGCGACTGTCAATGTTTACCGTCCATTTACTTGGATTCTCTTGTTGGAAATTGTTAGCCTCTTTACGGCCTATCTATTTGCAACGCAAAATATTGTGCGCAAGGTTAAAGACCGCTTTAAGCTTAATAAGCTACAAGATACCGATATTACGACTGTGGGCATCCTAGGCTTCCTGTCTCTGACGATTGGGCTAGTTATTGGGATTGTCTCCAGTATGCAGCTTCACATCGGCAAGGAATATGTACCATCTTGGGTCTTGTTGATTGTGGTTGCTAGCTTTGTCTTGATTCAGGGGCAGTATTTGTTCCTCAAGCATCTGCGCGTGATAGGTATGGGCTTGGCTTTCTTCATGATTATTAGCTTTGTCTACCTATCTAATGCCATTGGTACGACAGCTAGCTTGACTGGCTTCCCAGCCTTTATCAAGAGCTTGAATGCCTTGTCTGTGCTAGAAGGCATGCTGTCAGGTTACTTTGACGGCAAGACCGCTGGTTTCTTTGCCATCTTTGGTCTGATTGTCCTACTGGCTCTGCTAGTTGCAGCTAATATCTTTATCAAGACTAGAACATTAAAAACTGAGGAAGTTTAAAAGAGTATGAAAAGAATTCTGTTTTTATTCCTACTCCTAAGTTCGTTTGCGGTGACAGCTGTCGCCGCAGATGAGCTGAAGGATAATCGTCTGCAGATAGATAATTCGCGGATTGAAAAAGAGCAAGAACTGAACTTTGGTGCACAATCGGAAGGCACCAAGTCTCTTTTCGTTGCTGAAAATCAGGAAAAAATTCAGGAAATGAAGCAGTATCAAAACAAACAGTTGGCCACAGAAGCGGGACAACTGTTTTCTGCTATACAGGGGCCGACGGATATTTACCATTCCAAGGAGCTTTTTCAGCCGGGAACGGAAAAATTGTCCAAGCTGCAGACGAGTTTGAAAAGTGATGATGAAAGCAGCTGGGATGATTTTCTGCCGGGAGTAGTCTACTTTGTAGCAGCCATACTCTTGGTCAGTATGACTGTCTTTGTCAGCTATCGTATCAGTAAGGGAGAAGTATAAAATGGAAGGACATATCAATATCACCCTCCGTTTGCGGGATAAGGATGTGGATATTCGCATTCCTAAGCGGATTGAGGTCCGTCGTTTCATTCGGGAGATTGATCAGATTTTCAATATCGAAGGAAAGCGTCATAAGTATCAGCTGCGGATTATTAACAAGGGGCTGATACTGGATGAGGGCAAGGTTTTGGCTGATTATCCAGTCACAACAGGAGATTTAGTAGAGATTGAGGAGATTTAAGGTGACTGAGGAAAAATTTGTATTTGCTGAACAAGAGTTTATCTATGAAAAAAATGACAAGAATTGGAGCCTAACACTGAAGCGTTCGGATGTAGCAACGCAGGATTTGCGGGAGCTCTTGCTTTTGGACCTGCACCATCCGCTTTTCTTGGAACAGGAGACTAAGGCCGACCACGATAGTGTCTACTTCACCTATCAGATTGAGCCTTTAGGGCTTTCTAAAGAAGAGATTGAAAAGCGCACGATTTCTGAGCGGATTCGTCTGGCTCTCAATGTGTTTGCTTTGGAAGCAGCACTGGAATTGCCGGTTACTTTTTTGCTGCATCCTAGCAATCTATTTATTACCAAGGATGCGCAGGCTAAGATTGCTTATCGCGGGGTTCCCGGCATCATGACACCTCAGTCTATTTCTCGGGAGGACTTTTTGCGTCAGGCTAAGTGCTTTTGCGGTGACGCTCTTTGCAGATCTGGACTTTATGGAGCTTTACAAGGGCTCGCTAGAGCTAGAAACTCTGCCAGATTTCCTAGTGGAACTGCGTGAGGCTGAGACTCTGGAAGATGCGGTTGCTGTTTTGGAGAAATCCTATCAGGAAAAGGCTGCAGAAGAAGCAGAGAAGCAGACACTGGTCTCCAAGCGCCAGCATAAGATTTACAAACTGGCGACCATCTGGCTGACAGCAGCTGTTGTGATTTTGACTATTCCTTTGATTTACCTGATTTTCATACAAAATCCTTTTAAGGAAAAGCTGTTACAGGCGGATACTGCCTTTATCAAAGTGGACTACAGCAAGGTCATCGATGAGCTGGAGGGAATCTCTCCTAAGAGTCTGCCGAATACACAAAAATATGAACTAGCCTACTCTTATATCCAGGGTTTGGAGTTTTCCGATGATCAGCGTAAGGTCATCCTGAACAATGTCACACTTAAATCAGATGATTTGTATCTCAATTACTGGATTCAAGTTGGACGTAATGATTTTGAAGATGCTTTAGACACAGCCAAACGGATTAATGACTCAGATTTGATTATCTATGCCTTGACGCAGGAGATGAAAGGTGCGTGAGGATGATAGTTTGTCTGGTAAGGATCGGGAGACTAAGCTTGAGTCCTTGGAAGGCGAGTATAAGAAATACTGGGATAGCCGCAAGGAGCTTTTGACTGGTGATTCTAGCTCAAGCGCTTCTGGCGAGGAAGGTTCTTCAGGAGCAAGCTCTTCCTCCAGCAGTGAAGCGTCATCTAGCAGTAGCGCGAAGGAGTAAGTATGAGCAAGACAATCATCATCTATACAGACCATCTGCGCTATGAGCTGCAGCTGACAGAGGACAAGAAAGTTCTCTTGGCAGCGAGCGAGAAGGCTCAGCTTTATCTGCCCCATCAGGAGACTCCTATCCAGCTTCAGCTAGCTAAAGGGCAAGTCTTTTATCAGATGGGGGAAGAAACAGGTGTCGTAACTGACGGCCTGACCTTGGGTAATCTGACCTTGTATCAATCTGATTCAGAACCGGCCGTTTACGACCTGCTGGACAGAAAAGAATTACTCATCAGCGACCAGAAGGGAGCAGCTATTAGTCTGGAAGCGCCTTTGGAGTTGCTCTTGAAGCGAACAAATGATTCTTGGCTTTTGACCAAGATGCGAGGTCAAGTTTATCTCAATCACGTTGAGTGGACGGGAGATCAAATCCAGCTGGAAGCCGGCGACGAGCTAAGCTTGGAAGGCATCTGCCTCAAGGTCTATCCAGAAGAAATCTGGGTGACAGGTCCAGCTACGGTCAGCCCTAACCTGACCTTGCGGGGGGCTTCTCGTCATGGTTTTTATCCAGACTATCCAGACTATCACCGCTCACCGCGGATTATCTATCGGAGTTCAGAGGACAAGATTCAGATTGCTCCGCCAAGCAAGGAGCCTCAAAAGCCTAATGATGAGCTCTTGAGACTGATTGTGCCGCCGCTCCTTATGGTTGGGGTGACGGTACTGATTACACTGGTTCAGCCGCGGGGGATTTATATCCTCGTTACGGTGACTATGTCGATTGCCAGTGCTATCTTCTCGGTTCGCGGTTTCTTCAAAAATCGCAAGAAGTTCAAGGAAGACAAGAAAGAGCGCATCGATCTTTATCACCTCTATCTAAAAGACAAAGCTATCGAGCTGAATAAGCTGGAACGTGAGCAGCGTGATGGCATGCTTTACCATTTCCCAAACATTAACGCATTGACGGGTCTGGTGACAGACTACAGTCACCGCATTTACGAGAAGACACCGCTTCACTTTGACTTTCTTTACTATCGCTTGGGACTTGGCCAGGTGCCAACCTCCTATAAGCTGACCTATGGTCAAGAGGAGCGGAGCGGAAAGAAAGATGCGTTGGAAGAGGAAGGCTATGCTCTCTACACTCGGCATAAGAAAATTCCTGATCTTCCTATCGTGGCTAATCTCAGCCATGGGCCGGTCGGCTATATCGGTCCGCGCAATTTGGTCTAGAACAGCTCCAGCTCTTGGTCATGCAGCTGGCGGTCTTTCACTCCTACCACGATGTGCAGGTGATTACCATCATGCCAGAGGAGGAGCGCGACCAGTGGGATTGGCTGCGCTGGCTGCCGCATGCGACTCTGCAAGAGCTGAACGTCCGTGGCTTTGTCTATAACCAACGGACGCACGATCAGGTCCTAAACAGTCTCAACCAAATACTAAAACTGCGCAAGGCACAGAAGGAAGAAGCGACCCGTCAGGAGACGACACTCTACAGTCCTCACTATGTGGTATTGGTCACAGATGAAAAGCTGATTCTCGACCATATCATCATGGAGTTCTTCACAGAGGATCCGACTGACCTGGGCTGTTCGCTCATCTTCGTGCAGGATGTGATGAGCTCGCTGTCTGAGAATATCAAGACAGTTGTCAATATCAAGGACCGCAACACTGGGCAGTTGGTCATGGAAGAGGGAATCCTTAGAGAGATTGACTTCCGCTTGGATCATTTCCCAGAAGGCTATGACAAGGAGCGAATCGCTCGGACCTTGGCGCCGCTCAATCACCTGCAGAATCTCAAGAGCTCGATCCCTGATACTGTGACCTTTATGGAGATGTATGGGGCAGAGACCTTCTCGGACCTGCAAGTCTTGCAAAAGTGGCAACAGAATGCGCCTTATAAGAGCTTGGCGGTGCCATCGGCCTGCGGGGTAAGGAAGACCTGGTCTACCTCAACCTGCATGAAAAAGCTCACGGACCGCACGGGCTGATTGCTGGGACAACCGGATCAGGTAAGTCAGAGACTATCCAGTCCTATATCCTGAGTCTGGCTGTCAACTTCCACCCGCACGATGTGGCCTTTCTGCTCATTGACTACAAGGGTGGGGGAATGGCCAACCTCTTCAAGAATTTGCCTCATCTCTTGGGCACCATTACCAACTTGGACGGGGCCCAATCCATGCGGGCGTTGGCTTCCATCAATGCGGAGATTCACCGTCGGGAGCGGCTCTTCAGAGAGTTTGAAGTTAACCATATCAACCAATATCAAAAGAAATTTAAGAACGGGGAAGCAACCGAACCTCTGCCCCATCTCTTCCTCATCTCGGATGAGTTCGCAGAGCTGAAGGTCAACCAGCCTGACTTTATCAAGGAGCTAGTATCTATCGCTCGGGTCGGACGTTCCCTCGGTGTCCACTTGATCCTGGCTACTCAGAAGCCCTCTGGGGTGGTGGATGACCAGATCTGGTCCAACTCCCGCTTTAAGCTGGCGCTCAAGGTGGCAGACCGGACGGACTCAATGGAAATGCTTAAGACACCAGATGCAGCGGAGATTACTCAGACTGGTCGGGCCTATCTGCAGGTCGGCAATAATGAAGTCTATGAACTCTTCCAGTCGGCCTGGTCAGGGGCAGACTATCAGCCGGATAAGGACGAGCTGGGTATCGAAGACCATACCATCTACCTAATCAACGACCTAGGCCAATACGAAGTGCTCAATCAAGACCTGTCAGGTCTTGACCTAGCAGAAGATATCAAGGAAGTACCGACGGAGCTGGAGGCTATTGTCAGTCAGATCCAACTGCTGACAGAGAGCCAGCAGATCCCACCAGTACCGCAGCCATGGCTGCCACCGCTTAAAGAGCGGATGACCCTACAGGAGCTGGAACCTATCCAGCCGAAGGAAGTCTGGGAGCAAAAGAAGCCGGTCTCTGTCCTTCTCGGAATGGCGGATATCCCGCAGGCACAGAAGCAAGAACCTGTCTCTGTCAACTTGTCCAAGGATGGGCATATCCTGCTCTACGGAAGTCCTGGTACGGGGAAGACAACCTTCCTGCAAAGTGCGGCCATGGACTTGGCTCGCAAGTTCAGTCCTAAAGATGTCACCCTCTACCTAATGGACTTCGGTACCAATGGTCTGGCACCACTGGGCCAATTACCACAGGTGGCCGATACCCTGCTTTTGGATCAGACAGAGAAGATTGCCAAGTTTGTGCGTATCATGGAGCGGGAGCTCAACCGGCGTAAGAAGCTCTTGTCCGACTACGGTGTTGGTACATTGGAGCTCTACCGTCAGGCTAGCGGTCAGCAAGAGCCGGCTATCGTCATCCTGCTGGATAGCTATGAGTCCATGAAGGAAGAAGCTTATGAAGCGGAGCTCTTCAAGCTTTTGGTGCGGATCTCACGTGAAGGTCTCAGCATCGGTGTTCACCTCTTGGTGACAGCGGGCCGTCAGTCCAACCTTCGGGCGCAGTTCTACGCCAACTTCAAGCACCAGCTGAGTCTGCCACAGAATGATGTAGGAGAAGTCCGCTCGATCGTGGGCTCTACCCCTCTTGCGAAAACCATGGAAGACATCAAGGGCCGGGCGCTCATGAAGCGTGACGAGGTTGATGTTATCCAGCTGGCTTTACCAGTAGCGGGTGCCAAATGATGCGCAAGTCCTCAACAACCTGCGTCAAGAAGTCGCTTCTCTCCAAGAAGCTTGGACCGGACAGCGACCAAGTGCTATTCCGATGGTGCCAGAGGAGTTGACGGAAGCTGACTTCTATAGCCGGGCTAGTGTCCAAGCAGCTTATGAGCAGGGCTTGGTACCACTAGGACTGGATATGGAGACGGTTGAGACGGTGACTTGGAATCTATCCAAGGGCAATCTTCTCTACTTAACGGATAAAGAAGAGCAGATGAGTGCTTTGACTGAGCAGATTGCGCGAGGCAAGCAGAAGGTGATTGTGCTAGCCCCGAAGTATCATAATTTATCAGATTCTGATAATTTATTTGTCTTTTCATCGGCTGAGGAAGTTTTAGAGTCACTTGAAGATATGAATAAACGTATTAATGAAAGACTGGAGCAGCATATTGTCTCTCATGATGCTACTATCATTATTTACAATATGGTTGATTTACTTCAAGAATTATCACAAGATGGTATTGACCAATTGACTTATCTATTAGAAAAGGGTCTTAAAGTTGGATATGGTATTGTCGTAATGGCTTCGCCAGCTATAAGTAGAAATATTGATATGGCATCTAAGCAAGTTAAATCTTATAAACAAGCTATTTTAGCTATTAGATTTAATGACCAGAGTATATTAAGTGCTGTCAATAAACCTCTAAGAGAAGCAGCATTGGAAGGGCAGCTACATTATTATGTAGTTGATAATCAATTAACAACTATTAAGGTTTTGATACCATAAAAGTAATAGGAGATACAATGGGAAATAAAGCAGAATTAATTCAAAAATATAATGAAGTTAGTGCTAGATATGATGCATTAAATACTAAAATATCTGCACTATCAGATGCATTAAAGACTTTAAATGGAGTTTCAACTACTATAGATTATATCTTAAAAGATCATGGTAACATCAAACATACTTATAATCTAGCTGGTACAGCATACAAAAAAATGAAACGGAAACAGAGCAAAAGACTGTAAAGACAGCATCAGATGAATTTACAAAACATAAAGATGATATTGCGGGACGGCTCAGCACAAAAATATTAGTGCTGGGGGTCGAAGCATCGCTATGCAATGCTTCAATGGCCACTTTATCAGGACTAATAGCTACAGCAAAGGAGTAATAATTTTATGAGTGATATTATAAAAGTGCATGATTTACCTGGTATAGAAGACTACGGGAAATCTATTTCAGAATTTTCAAAAAGTTATTCAGCAGCTGTCAGTGATACAGAGCGAACGTTTTCGTTAAAAAAACAAAATTCAGAACTTGATGCATTGGAGGCTTTTTACAATAAACTAAATCTATTACAAGAAAAAGTTTTTCATAAAGTTCCAGAGGCTCTAGAAAAATATTCTAAAACTAACACTGTGTTTAGTTCAACTGTCAAAAATGCTGGTTTTGAAGTGAAAGCTTGGACTTCAGAAAGTGGGAGAGGTACTGTAACAAAGACATTAACTGGTGATCAGACTACTGCGGTTTCAAAAGTCAAGTCTGAACTTCAACCTGCACTAGATACGGCCACACAATTATTAGAAATTGATAGTATTAATTTAAGCCCTATTCAATCAAAAGCAGAGGAAGAATTGTCAACGGAATCAACAAACCGAACGAACACTCACAATGCGGTTGATGGGGCGCATAGAACTTTTGTTCAAGGGTTAGATGAGACAACTGAGACAATAAATCGCCTCCAAAGAGATGTTAATAATGCTAAATCAATTTTAAGAATGCCAGCAGACTTTGTTATGAACAGTATCAGTCACAAAGTTTTGACGAAGGACAAAATGTATTATCTGGATTCAATGTCCAATGATGTTGATGCTTCGGTTGTCAAAGATGTTCTTAGCGAGTCACCAGGTAATATTATGAAGCAACGTCCTGAAGAAATTAGCGAAAGTGCGTATAATGTACTTTCTGCAGAAGTTACTGATTGGGTTATACGTGGCAAAAAAGGTGATAAACTAGCAGAGAAAAAATTAAATCATTTTGTAGGTGCAATGGGGGATGAGCCAACAACTAAGGTGGATCAATTTACGACTTCAATGTTGCAAGCTGGAGATAGGGAAGCTTGGACTTTAATCGCAAATATGAAACAAAATCATGCAAAAAATCCGAATGATCCTAAAATTGGGCGAGATCAGGAACGGTTAACAAATGTAAATGAGTTTATCGGTCTGATGAAGTCTATTAATCTTTTAGATATTGGGTATGGCACAGAGATATCTGAGCTTGCACATGAGACTTACAAGATACCAACTTTTAAGTCAACAACCACTACGAAGAGAATGAAAAATATTGATATTACAAATAGTGGAGTTACATTTTCTGTTTCTACAAACATAAAAGCTTTTGAAAGAAAGAATGTTTTGGACACTGTTGCGGTAGATCAGCCTATTAAAGATGAGACTACCACTGAGACTTATCGAAGTGGCACAATGGCTGGTATTGGTGCTAATCTAGTCTATAACAAAGCGAAAGCTGCTGAACTTCAGAAGGCTCGAGAAGATGCCTTAGAAGCATTTCAGGAAGATGTAACTGTATCTGTTAGTAAAGGGATTGTTAATACTATTCTCCCTGGCTCTGTAACTGTTCTAGAACTTTTACAATCATTTTCTGGGGATGATGAGTCGAAGTCTGAGGGGCTTGCATCACTTAGCGACTATATTCCAAGCAAAAAGGGAAGCAATGCCTTGAGTGCAATCTCAAATGTTGCTAAGGCACAGTTTGCTTTTAATAGCAAGGTAGACCAACTTCAGCAAGAGAAGTTAGAACAAACTCAAAAGAGTATCGGTGAGTACTTGAAAAAAGGAACTTGGTATCTTGAAGGTGACAAAAAAACCTATACAGACTCTTCTATTTACTATGATTTTAATGCGACTCTACGGGCAGAGGAAATGAACGATAGAGGTATGCTAGGATATGTGGAGACAAAAGTTCCAGAAGCTGCCCAGAGTGGTTTAACTCCTGAACAGTGGATAGAAAAACAAATTAAAAATAATCAAGTGGAAGTTGATAAGGAGACCAAGAACTATCTTATGGGGAAATCTGATCAGAAGATTACAGATATGAATCAAAATCAGATTGATAATCTAACATCGGCATTGAATCGTATTATTGGCCAAGAAGATTCGACTGCAAATAATGGAGTTGAAAAATATATTTTATACTTAAATGAGAAGTATGAATATTAAGGAGAACGAAGTATGACCTTTAAAAAGTTTTTAATTCTGTCTTCTGTGCTTATTGTGGTTAGTGGTTTCTTTGTTTGGAAATACTATCAGGACGAGCAAACTAAAAAAGAGAAGGAAGATTATTACAATAGCGTATATACATATAGTGGTGATTTCGAAATTGGCGATCATGTCTTTTTGGGTGATAAGGGTTTAGTAGCACAATGGATTAGTAAAGATCCAGAAGAGGATAAAGAAATTCGGAAACATATAAAAAATGATCCTAAAAGAAAAGTGGAATACAGTAATGATGATGTCGTTACTATGGGGGAGCGATTTATCATTAGGAAGAATATTAAAATAATGTCAAGAGAAAAAGGAGAGAGTACATATCGTTTATTGATTTATGATACGAAAGATCAAACTCTAAGAAAGAAAGAGATTGATATGCTGAAATGGCTTCATTCTAAGGGTGACGACTGGAATCTTGATATAGGGCCTTATGTAGCGAAAACATCGGACGGGCGTGAAGTGCTTCTAATAAATATCGCTAAATATGTGGAAAAAACAATAAATGGTAAACGAGATTCCGAGAGAGTTGTTGAAGCATATTATGTTGATTTGGAAGCGGGCAAAGTGATTGATTTTCAGCAAGGTGGGAAAAAAATTGAGAGCTTATATTATTCAATTAATAAAGATTATCAAGGGGAAAATTTACCGGGAGATAGATTACTTAAATTTGGAATTGACTTCAACTACAACACTGTAAATTTCAAAAAGGAATTCTTTAAACAAAGTAATAATCTCCCAATTCAGAAAGAGTATCCTAAGGCTTATCAAATTCTGCAAGAAAAGAACAGTGCCTATTATCCAACTTTTAATAAAAGTCGGAGTCCGAAGGATATTCTTAATAGCCTTTCACCCCTGATACCTCAAGATAGCGATCTCTTACAAGATATAGGAATTCAATAGTCAAAAAATAGAAAGGAGACACAATGGGAACTGATACTAAACGAATTAGCCCAGACCACATAAAGGGGGTTGAAGCAAGTTTCAAGGTTGCAGATAGCCATTTGGCAGAGAAATCGTCTGATTTAATAGAATCAGATGCAACAGAAAAATTATCAGCAGCAACTAGCTCAGTAAAACAAATAATTACTGATATGAGTGATACTGTAGAAAATCTGGATAAATATCTGAATTCAATAGCGGATGCTTTTGCTAAGGTGGACGGAGATTTAGCAAAAGAAATTAAAAACAATATAACTGAATCTTTTTCAAATGGAAAGTCAACCAAGCAAATGCAGGCAGAAGAAAAAGAACGGCAAAACAAAGCCAAACAGAAAGGTAACACTAAATCTAAGAAAAAAGTTCAGTATCCGTAATTATATAATGCTAGAATTTTTTTATGTTTATCGAGTTTGGGACAAAAAAGATTTCAATTTTTAAAAAAATCTTAATTATTAAGCCCTTCAAATCTATAATTAAATACGAAAAGCGAACAAAGCAGAATTCTGATTACCAGAAAACTAGTTTTGTTCGCTTTTTATATTTGAGGTTGGACTTTTGTCCCAGGTTCTTTCTTCTATTCTTCTCTTTTTTACTCCTGTCTCATTCATTATCTTCCCTTCTCCATCCTATCTCTCGTATGGTATAATGGAATAAGGACATTTTCCTTTTAGTACTTTGAAAACTCTATATTTTTTGAATGGTTTATCCGCTCTGCTATTTCCAAAAAAATAAAATAACGGACCTGGGCTGCTCACTCATCTTCGTGCAGGATGTGATGAGCTCACTGTCTGAGAATATCAAGACGGTTGTCAATATCAAGGACCGCAACACTGGGCAGTTGGTCATGGAAGAGGGAATCCTCAGAGAGATTGACTTCCGCTTGGATCATTTTCCAGAAGGCTATGACAAGGAGCGAATCGCTCGGACCTTGGCGCCGCTCAATCACTTACAGAATCTCAAGAGCTCGATCCCTGATACAGTCACCTTTATGGAGATGTATGGGGCTGAGACCTTCTCGGACCTGCAAGTCTTACAAAAGTGGCAACAGAATGCGCCTTATAAGAGCTTGGCGGTGCCTATCGGCCTGCGGGGCAAGGAAGACCTGGTCTACCTCAACCTGCATGAAAAGGCTCACGGCCCGCACGGGCTGATTGCCGGGACAACGGGATCAGGTAAGTCAGAGACTATCCAGTCCTATATCCTGAGTTTAGCCGTCAACTTCCACCCGCACGATGTGGCTTTTCTCCTCATCGACTACAAGGGTGGGGGAATGGCCAACCTCTTCAAGAACCTGCCCCATCTCTTGGGAACCATTACCAACTTGGACGGAGCCCAATCCATGCGGGCGCTGGCTTCCATCAATGCTGAGATTCACCGTCGGGAGCGGCTCTTCAGAGAGTTTGAAGTCAATCATATCAACCAATATCAAAAAGAAATTTAAGAACGGGGAAGCAACCGAACCTCTGCCCCATCTCTTCCTCATCTCGGATGAGTTCGCAGAGCTCAAGGTCAACCAGCCTGACTTTATCAAGGAGCTGGTATCCATCGCTCGGGTTGGACGTTCCCTCGGGGTCCACTTGATCCTGGCCACTCAGAAGCCCTCTGGGGTGGTGGATGACCAGATCTGGTCCAACTCCCGCTTTAAGCTGGCGCTCAAGGTGGCAGACCGGACGGACTCGATGGAAATGCTTAAGACGCCAGATGCGGCGGAGATTACCCAGACTGGCCGGGCCTATCTGCAGGTCGGCAATAATGAAGTCTATGAACTCTTCCAGTCAGCCTGGTCAGGGGCAGACTACCAGCCGGATAAGGATGAGATGGGGAATTGAAGACCATACCATCTACCTGATCAACGACCTAGGCCAATACGAAGTGCTCAATCAAGACCTGTCAGGTCTCGACCTAGCAGAAGATATCAAGGAAGTACCGACAGAGCTGGAGGCTATTGTCAGTCAGATTCAACTACTGACAGAGAGCCAGCAGATTCCTCCAGTACCACAACCATGGCTGCCACCGCTTAAAGAGCGGATGACCCTGCAGGAGCTGGAACCGATCCAGCCCCAGGAAGCTTGGGAGCAAAAGAAGCCGGTATCCGTCCTTCTCGGAATGGCAGATATTCCGCAGGCACAGAAGCAAGAGCCGGTCTCTGTCAATCTATCTAAGGATGGTCATATCCTGCTCTACGGAAGTCCTGGTACAGGGAAGACAACCTTCCTGCAAAGTGCGGCCATGGACTTGGCTCGCAAGTTCAGTCCCAAAGATGTCACGCTCTACTTGATGGACTTCGGGACCAATGGTCTGGCACCGCTGGGCCAATTACCACAGGTAGCCGATACCTTGCTTTTGGATCAGACGGAGAAGATTGCCAAGTTTGTCCGCATCATGGAGCGGGAGCTCAACCGGCGTAAGAAGCTCTTGTCCGACTACGGTGTTGGGACCTTGGAGCTCTACCGTCAGGCTAGCGGTCAGCAAGAACCGGCTATTGTCATCCTGCTAGACAGTTATGAGTCTATGAAGGAAGAGGCTTATGAAGCGGAGCTCTTCAAGCTCTTGGTGCGGATCTCCCGTGAAGGTCTCAGCATCGGTGTTCACCTCTTGGTGACAGCAGGCCGTCAGTCCAACCTTCGGGCGCAGTTCTATGCCAACTTCAAGCACCAGCTGAGTCTGCCACAGAATGATTTCGGAGAAGTCCGCTCTATTGTGGGCTCTACTCCGCTTGCTAAAACTATGGAAGATATCAAGGGTCGGGCACTCATGAAGCGTGACGAGGTTGATGTCATCCAGCTGGCTCTGCCAGTAGCGGCTGCCAATGATGCGCAAGTCCTCAACAACCTGCGTCAAGAAGTCGCTTCTCTTCAAGAAGCTTGGACCGGACAGCGCCCAAGTGCCATTCCGATGGTACCAGAGGAGTTGACGGAGGCGGAATTTGCTCAAACACCTAGTGTACAAGAAGCGGTTGAAAATGGTCAGATTCCGATTGGACTTGAAATGGAAATGGTGGAGAGTGTTAGTCTCTCTCTCAACAGATTTAAACATTTAGCTTATTTATCGAATGCGGAAGATGCTTTTGATAATATTACTCATCACTTATTAAAAGTCGCTCTTAATATTATGCCAGATATTCATGTGATGTTAATTGACGCTTTCCAAGAGTACGAGTCATATAGTAAGCAAGTGAAAACCTATGTTGGCAGTAAGAAGGAACTAACGGATATTGGCAGTCAGCTAGTATACGAGGTGGAGCGCCGTCTAGAAAACGGACTTTCGTCTGATTGGTTAATTTTTATACCAAATCTGAAAGCGTTAGTATCTGAAAGCGACATAAGTGAAAAACAATTACAATTCCTATTTGAAAACGGGCATCGCGTGGGTATGAGATTTATTATTGGTGGTGATTACGCTTATATTGGAACAAGTATTGATGCAATTCCTAGATATATCAAAACAAATGTTCAATGGGTTATCTTTGGTATGCGTCTGATGGATCAAACTTTCTTAGATAAACCATATAATAATAAAGAGGCACGTCCAGAACCAGATGAAATTTACTTACACTCACGCAAGCAAGTTATCAAACTGAAATCACAAGAAATTATTAGGAGAGAAATATGCCACAATTTCAAAGTACAGAAGAATTAGCTAGTTCTATTGCAACAGGTATTGGGAATGCTGCATCTAGCATCAAGTCAGTTGGTGAAGTCACTATGGATGCTTCAAGTAAGTATCCGGGAAATACTACAGCAGGCGAAAGAATTCCTAAAGAAGCCGAATCTGCATCTTCTATCTCGGTTGTTTTATCTGATTTCGTCAGCTTAATCCAAAGTACGGCGGCAGAGTTTGTAGCGATGGACAATCAAATCGCTTCTGAAATCCAAGAAAATACTTCTGTTTTGCCAGCTACTAGTGCTGTTCCTGCCACAGATTCAGGATCTTATGCAGGTGGCGACGAGATAGCATTTGAACCAAATGTAGCTTTATTTTCGGAGGCTGAATGAAAAAACAGACACTTGAGGAAATTGAGAAGAAATCGAAACAAACGGAGGTTTCTCTTGAAAGACTTTTCTTGGAGAAGAAAAAATTACAGAGAACAGAAAGTGAGCTTTTTGAATTACATCTCTCTAGTCTTCGACCACTTCGTGAGCTACAGAATTTAGCAGTATCTGCTAAGGATAGCCAGATCTATCAAGACTTGCTTCTAGACGTTGAAGGAGTGGGAACTATCATTGAAGAATGGGGACACAACAGACGAGAAGCACTGAAAAAGAAAGAGACGAGATTACAGAATCAGCTGGATCTTTTAGCTGATTCTCGAAGTAAACTACTGTCTGAAACATCAGAAAGGAAAGAACATGGTTAAAATGGTTTTAGGGAGTTCGAGTACTCAAGGCTCCACAATGTCATCTGTCGCTCAAGCACGAGTGACAGCCTATAATCAAGCAATCAGTGCCCTGACTAATTTCAATGGTACGGGTGAACTTACAGGTGCAGCCTATGATTCAGGGAAAAACTATGGAATGAGCACAATTATCCCTTTAATTAAGGGGGCGCTGATGTATGCTGAAAGTTTAGGAGAAGCTGTACCAAAACTGCCAAGCAAATATCAAGCAGAAGTCGGTGGTGAAGATCTGGACTCTGCTGAACTGGAAAGAGATATTAGAGGGCTAGAGAGCAGTCTGGCAGGGTTACGAGGAGTCTATCGTGCCATGGAGAAAAATGACGATGTGAGTCCATCTAGTCTGCAAAGTATCTCTGCGCGCATGGACGACCTTACTTCTGAGAAGAATAAGAAAATGGAGCAACTCAGAAACTTAATCTCTTTGCGGGCAGTTCTAATGCTGTTTTTGGGGGTGAAGATGGGATCAAGTCTATAGATGGTCTGTTGGGGAACATCGTGACTGGGATAAACCAGGTACAAACGGAGTTCGCGAATTTTGGGGGTACTTTTCCGAGTCATTCCAACGATATGAAGTGGGCTAAAAATATTGAAAGTGAGTGGACTAAGAAAGCCGAGATAGATAAGAACTATCAGAAAGTACTGAAGAAGCTGGACGATGGGAAGAAACTTGATGAGAAAGACATCAAAGCTATCCAAGCCTATCAGAGTCGCTATCCATCTAGAGACTTGCCAGAGAATGTTAAGAAAGCCATGTCTCAAATGGAAACTGAAAAACGGGCTGCGCAAGAAATAGCTGATGGCTACAAAGCGGTTCTTAAAAAAGTTGACAATAATCAAGAACTGACACAAAGAGATATTCAACTGATAGCTCTATATGGTGCGAAACATGGACAAGATAAAATTCCAGATAAGACGAAAAAATACATCCAGAATCAGACTGAAGGAAAGGTAAATAATGATAACTGGGGCGAATTTTTAAGCACTGTATTGAGTACCTCTCTTGAAGAAAGTAGTAAATATGGCATTGATAAAATCAAAGTTGAAAATCCAAAGATATCAGATTATTTCAAGTATTTTCCTACTACCGATAAACTTGGTAATATAAATATTTCATATTACGCAGATAGTAAAGGCTATACTGATGCTTTAACCAAAACAAATGCTATGAACTTCATCAAGGGAGCTACTATTTCAGAGTTTGATGTTCCTATACCAGGAACCAATTCTTCTGTTGGAATTTCAGGGATTAGTTCGGTATTTATGGGACTGGACTTTATGAATAACCTTAACGATGAGAATGCAGGACGTGCCTTTACACATACAGCCACTAATGTTATGACAACAGCAGTTATAGCAGAGACTTTGACTGTGGGAACAGCTGTCGCAGCGGAGGCCATAGGTATGACAACAGTAGCGGCTGCAGTCTTAAGTAATCCTGTTGGTTGGGCAATTGGAGCAGGGATAGTAGCTAGTGTAGTTGCAAATGTAGCATATGAAAATAACTTTTTGGGCATTAAAGATATAGCAAACGAAATGGGGGATAATCTTGATAAAGGTATTAAGGATGTCGGTAAAGCCTTTGATTCAGGTATCAAATCAGTTCAAAAAGTGTTTGGATGGTGAGCATGGAACTAAAATTTAAAGAAACAAATAAAACTTTTCATAAAATTGTGGAAGTAGAGGGCGAAAAATATCTTTTGGATATGACGACCATTAGTCCTAAAACTTATTTCTGGGGCTCTCTTCCTAATGAAATCACTGCGAAAATGTTAAAGTTAGATAAAAGAGATACGAGTTTTGAAGGTTTGTCTCCAACTATGAGTAAAACGCTTGGTATAGCAATAGGAGTTGTAATAGGTGGAGCTGGTTATAGGCTCGTGACTAATTCTTTTACGAGTTATGACATTAGTCATAATTTTCCTTTTAAATTAGGATTATTTGTCCTATTTATCGTTTTAGCTTATGTTATTTTTTGGTTTATTGTTTTAGGGGTTCGTTATAGGGTTTATCAAAAAGCTTTCAAATAAAAAAATCAAAGTATCAAATAACATTCAAACGCTCAAGGTCACGGCGTCAGTTAAAACTGTACAGACTTCTCCCTTTTGTTTTCGCTGTGTTTTTAGGATGTTTTGGATTTTATACATTCATTGATAATGGAACAGAGGGTTCCATTCTAATCATTAGCTGTCTCTTGTTATTGGGCTTCTTTTCGTTGATTTTAGGTATGTTGCCGCTCAGAGAAAGTTACGAAAAGCAAGATATTATTTTTGAAAAAATAGAAAAATTATAAACTGAAAGGAAATAAAATAAATGCTTCTTTTGCCAATTGGAACAATTGTTTATTTAAAAGAGGGAAGCCAGAAACTCATGATTCTCAACCGTGGGGTTACCATAGAACAGGAAGGAGAAAGTGTCTTGTTTGACTATTCTGCTGCCTTTTACCCAATGGGATTAAATCCTGAGCAACTCTTTTATTTCAATCAAGAGGACATAGATAAAGTTGTTTATAAAGGTTATAGTGATGAAGAAGAAGAGCGCTTTGTTAAGCTTTATCAAAAATGGCTTTCTGATAATATTGATACAATAAAAAGAGGTCAAACAAAACCTTAAATGAACTGGCGCTTTTGCGCCTTTTTTTATTTGGTCATTTATATGATGTCGTCTTTAATGTCGCAGAGGATTTAAAAGATGTTGTACTGCATATTATGCTATAATAGTCTATAGAAAGTCGAGGGAATGATGAAGAAAATATTATTGGTGGTTGTGGTGCAGGGCTTGGCTATCTTTGTGATTACAGGTTTGCTTTGTTTATTTATGCGGGGGGATTTTTTCTTCCGTGCTTTGGCGGCGATTTTGGGTCTAGCAGCGGGAGGTTTTCGCTTTTTGACGGCCATGGTGACAAAAGCGTTTGCGCCTAGTCTTTATGAGGACAGCAAGAAAAAGGAATAATCTATAGAGTAGACAGTAGGTCTGAGGTCGTTTGCCTCAGGCCTTTTGTCATAAATGTCAGCAATAGTCATGCAGAGCTTTAATATTTTTTTAGAAAAAGAACGGACAGAAGGGCTTTCTTAGGCGCTTTGTGGTAAAATAGTAACAGAATTAAAAATTTGGAGAGTAAAGATGAAACGTTCTATGTATGCTGGGCGTGTTCGCAAGGAGCATGTTGGTCAGGAAGTCACTTTAAAGGGCTGGGTAGCCCGCCGTCGGGATTTGGGCGGTCTGATTTTCATTGATTTGCGCGACCGAGAAGGCATTATGCAGCTGGTCATCAATCCTGAGTCAGTGGCTGCTGAGGTCATGGCAACAGCGGAAAGCCTGCGCAATGAGTACGTGCTGGAGGTGACCGGTAAGGTGGCTGCGCGTGAACAGGCCAATGACAAGCTGGCGACAGGAAGCGTGGAGCTGCATGTGAAAAGTCTGACTGTCTTAAATACAGCCAAGACGACGCCTTTTGAAATCAAAGACGGCATTGAGGTGAATGACGATACTCGTTTGCGATACCGTTATCTGGACTTGCGCCGGCCAGAGATGCTGGAGAACTTCAAGCTCCGTGCCAAGGTGACTCACTCTATCCGCAACTATCTAGATGAGCTGGAGTTCCTTGATGTGGAAACGCCTTTCCTGTCTAAGTCAACGCCAGAAGGAGCACGTGATTACTTGGTGCCTAGTCGGGTTCATCAGGGGCATTTTTACGCTCTGCCACAGAGTCCGCAAATTACCAAGCAGCTCTTGATGAGTGCTGGTTTCGACCGTTATTACCAGATTGTTAAATGCTTCCGTGACGAGGACTTGCGCGGTGACCGTCAGCCAGAGTTTACTCAGGTGGACTTGGAAACTTCTTTTTTGTCTGATCAGGAGATTCAGGACATTACAGAAGGCTTGATTGCTCGTGTCATGAAGGAAACCAAGGGTATTGATGTTTCTCTGCCTTTCCCTCGTATGAAGTATGATGATGCCATGGCTCTTTATGGTGTTGATAAGCCTGATACTCGTTTTGAGATGTTGTTGCAGGACTTGACAGAGCTTGTCAAGGGAGTTGACTTCAAGGTCTTTTCAGAAGCTCCAGCTGTCAAGGCTATCGTGGTGAAAAATGCAGCTGATAAATACTCTCGTAAGGATATCGATAAGCTGACAGAGCAAGCGAAACAGCATGGTGCTAAGGGTCTTGCTTGGGTGAAAGTGGCTGATGGAGAGCTGACTGGTCCAGTTGCTAAGTTCTTGACAGACTTGACAAGTCAGTTGACAGAAGCTTTACAGCTTGAAATAATGACTTGGTTCTCTTTGTGGCTGATACTTTGGAAGTGGCAAACGCTGCTTTGGGAGCTCTTCGTGTACGCTTGGCCAAAGAGCTGGACTTGATTGACCCTGATACATTTAACTACCTTTGGGTGGTGGATTGGCCTATGTTTGAATGGTCAGAAGAAGAGGGTCGCTGTATGAGTGCCCACCATCCGTTCACCCTGCCTCAGAAAGATTCTGAGCAAGAGCTGGAAGGCGACCTGAGCAAGGTGCGGGCTGTGGCCTATGATATCGTCCTCAATGGCTATGAACTGGGCGGCGGCAGTCTTCGGATCAACCAGAAAGACTTGCAGGAGCGGATGTTCAAGGCACTTGGCTTCTCAGCTCAAGAAGCTGCTGAGCAGTTTGGCTTCCTTTTGGAGGCTATGGACTATGGTTTTCCACCGCATGGTGGCTTGGCTCTGGGCTTGGACCGCTTTGTGATGCTCTTGGCTGGTGAAGAAAATATCCGCGAAGTCATCGCCTTTCCGAAAAATAATAAGGCTTCTGATCCAATGACACAGGCACCTAGTCCAGTGTCGGTCGCTCAACTAGAGGAATTAAGTTTACAAGTGGAAGCACATGAAGAAGACTAATTTTTACAAACTCTTTCGCTATTATGTCCGCAGATTTGCTTATAATTTTAAGATTTTGCGGTCTTTAAAGAGTATCTCGCGTGAGAAGTACGATGAGAAGATTTCTGCCTCGCTTGTCTATGGCTTTTTGTCAGCTGTCGCAGTTAATTTCTTCTTTCAGCCGGGGCATGTTTATTCCAGCGGGGCGACTGGTCTGGCGCAGGTCATTACTGCCCTCAGTACTCGTTTCTTAGGTTTTACCATTCCGGTTTCTGTGACTTTTTACGCCATCAATATTCCGCTGATGATCCTGGCCTGGTACCAGATTGGGCATAAGTTTACCATTTTTACCTTTATCACGGTTACGATGAGCTCGCTCTTTATCCAGTTTGTGCCGGAAGTGACCTTGACTGATAATCCTATTATCAACGCCCTTTCGGCGGTGTGGTCATGGGAGCAGGGATTGGCTTTGCTCTTAAGTCCAGTATTTCCAGCGGTGGGACTGATATTGTTAGTCTGACTGTTCGGAAAAAAACGGGTAGGAATGTCGGGAATATTTCCTTGATTGTCAATGGGATTATTATGCTGATTGCGGGTTTGACCTTTGGCTGGGAATATGCGCTGTACTCCATGATTACTATTTTTGTGTCTAGCCGAGTGACGGATGCTGTCTTTACCAAGCAGAAGCGCATGCAGGCTATGATTATCACCAGTCATCCAGACAGAGTGATTGATAAGATTCACAACAAGCTGCATCGTGGGGCTACAGTAATCCATGGCGCTGAGGGAACTTATAATCATGAGAAAAAAGCTGTTTTGGTGACAGTTATTACCCGAGCTGAGTTTAATGAATTCAAGCAAATCATGAAGCAGACCGACCCAGCTGCCTTCGTTTCCGTTGCAGACAATGTCCATATCTTGGGACTTTTTGTGGAGGAGTGAATAGTACACAAAAAAAAGAGACCTAGTCTCTTTTTTTATGATTTCAACACAATCAACTGCTTGCCAGCTAGGCTGTAACTGTCAGCTAGGGGCGCAATTGGTTTTTTGGCATCAATGGCTGGGTATTGGAGGTGTAGCTTCTGCTTGTTTTTGTTTTCGTAGACAGCCTCTTGGTTGCCAAAGTTGATGACGATGGTCATGCTCTCTTTGCTGTCTTGAATCTTGTACTCCAATAAACTGTCTGTCAGCCAGTTGACCTGACAGGCTTGCTTGATAGCGGCGCTGGTCTTTAGATGCAGCAGCGGATGTGCCCTGCGAAAAGCAATCAGCTGTTTAACAAAAGCAATGTCCTCTGTGTAATGCAGGGAGCGCAGCCAGTCTAGTTTATTGATCTCGTCGGGCATATTGTAGGTGTTGTCAATCAGATTTTTAGTCCGGAAAAATTCCTGACCGCTGTGGATAAAGGGAACACCTTGAGCTAGGAGGACGAGATGGAGAGCCAGCCGCGAATTGGCCAGCCGATCCCGCAGGGTGATAGCAGGGTTGACGATATCAAAGTAATCAAAAACCGTTGCATTATCATGACACTCCACATAATTAATAGCCTGCTGGGGCGCAGTGAAGTGGGCCTCGCCTTTTAGACCAACATTGGCTGTCAGGACATTTTCAAGCTGACTGACAGGAGTCTTGCTCTCGATTTGCCGACCTTGGGCGATGGTCTGCTTGAGACTATCACGGAAATGATCGCTGAAAAAACCATAATCCGGAAGCTGGGCAGCATTGTACTGATGAGCCAAACGCTCACTTGCCAGTCCAGTATCCATCTGCCAGCCTTCACCATAGAGATAGATGTTAGGATAGAGCGCCTTGAGTTCGTCAGCTATTTGCTGCATGGTTTGGATATCTAAAATCCCCATCAGATCAAAGCGGAAACCGTCAAAGCCATAGAGGCTGACCCATTGCTTGACCGACTGCTTGATATAGCGGCGGACCATGGCCTTCTCACTGGCCACATCATTGCCGCAGAAGGTTCCGTTGGTTCGGTAGCCCATATCATTGAGCCGGAAAAAAATAGCCGGGCACGATTTTTTCCAAAAAGCATAGCTGTTGGCATCATAGACATGATTGTAGACCACATCCATGATGACGCTGATATCAGCATTGTGGAAGGCAGTAATGGCCGCCTGTAGCTCTAAGATGCGGGCATAAGGGTCTCGTGGATTGCTGGCAAAACTGCCGTCTGGGACATTATATTGGACAGGATCATAACCCCAGTTGTAGACGAGCTCAGGATGCTTTTCATCAACGCTGCCAAAGTCATAGACGGGCATGAGCTGCACATGGCTGATACCCAGCTCTTTCAGATAGTCCAGACCGAACTTCTGGCCGTGAACGACTGGAGATTCGCTCAACGAGGCAAACTTCCCAGGACAGAAGAAGCCAATTTCTTTCTGCATAGAGAAATCGCGGACGCTCATTTCATAAATGACAGCTTCTGTCGGATTCAACTGTGTTTTTGCTCGTTTGATAGGCTTTTTAATCTTTTCTAGATTGATGACATAGCTGTTGCCCGAATTGACATCTGAGGATAGGGCGTAGGGATCATGGACTTCTACCCACTTGCCATTGATCTTATGGAGATAAGAATAGGAGGATCCCCTCTAAATCTCCCTCAATCCGGATATGCCAGACTCCCTTATCCAGACGCTTGAGATGGTGAACCTGGTCTTTGAGATGCAGGAGGACTTTTTCGGAAATCGGCGCCCAGAGTTTGAAATCGGTGGCTTGGGGGTTGTACTGAGCTCCCAAATCGTCGCCTGCATAGTCAAAAATCTCATCGAAAATAGGCTTTTTCACGATATGGCGGTACTGCAGGTCGGTATGATTGCGATCTTGGTCATAGACCTTGTAGGACTGCGTCAGGTCAATGGGCTCATTAGCCGACACGGTGTAGATAATCCGCTCTTCCTGATTGTTGATGTTTTTGATGGTTAAGGGGCTGGAGCTGTGCTTGTCCTCCAGTGTAAAGTGGATGGAGTAAGCTTCAAAGCTCTTTTCCAGTTCGATGGTGATGATATTTTCGTCATCTAAATAGGCTTGAAAAATACGAAAGGCCATGTTTTTCCTCTTTCTTTGTCAGTTTCTCTTCGTGTAATTATTTTGAGTTTAGGCTCTGCCCTGGGTTGGGACAAGGCCGTTCAGTGAATCGTTGATAAATGAGCAAAAGCATTCGGATTAGCGAGTGCTGATGCTATGCGGAATCAGCTGGCGATAGCAGATTTGCTTGTCTTCTTTATTGTCCTTGATGATTTGGAAGAGGGTCCGGAAAGACTCTTTCCCAAAGCTCGAGGGCATTGATATCGATATAGGCATCCACATCAATGCGCGGTTTGAGAGAATCAAAGGTGATAATGGGAATCTGGTAGTCCTGATCTTTGAGATAGTGCAGGGCTCCTTCTGCTACCAAGGTATCAGAGGTTACGATAGCTTCAATCTCATCCAGTGGCAGCTCCTCCATAATCTTGTAACTGTTGTCTTCCAGAAGGAAACCGAAGGCGAATTTGATAATGCGTTCATCCAAAGGTCGGTCTGCTTCATTTAGGGCTTGCTTGTAGCCTGTGTAACGATCTTGGGAAACGACCAGCTCCTTATTCCCGGCCAGAAAGGCGATTTTCCGATAGCCCTTGTCAAGGAAGTATCTGGTCGCGTCATAGCCGGCCTTAATATTGTCATTGTCCACCAGAGAGATGAAAGGTGAGACAGCTTTCCCAAGGATAAGGAAGGGGAAGTTGTTTCTGACTGCAAAGTCGACCAAAGGATCGTCCTGCTTAGAATAAAGGAAGATCAGTCCGTCTACTCGCTTTCCTAAAATCATCTGCTTCATATTTTCCAAGCGGTGCTGTTCATCTTGCCCGGTGCTGATCTGGATGGCATAGTCATAGTCAGAAGCAATCTGAGAAATCCCCCGCAACACAGTTGGGAAAAAAGGGTTTTGATAGAAGACATCTGAGTCGTCCGGCAGGACCAAGCCGATGACCTGGCTGGATTGGCTGACCAGACTTCTGGCATTGAGGTTGGGATGATAGTCCAGCTCCTTCATAGCAGCACGGACCCGTTTTTTAGTTTCTTCACTGATGGTTGATTTATTTTGCACGACGCGGGTCACGGTAGAGGGTGATACGCCTGCTAGTTTTGCGACTTCTTTGATAGTAACTCGCATAAAAACCTCCTAAAGGCCTGCATTTGCTGGAAATCCTTTCTATAACATCAACTATTTTAAACCCACTAGTAGAAGCACTTGCTTTCTAAGAGTCATGCAAACCTGTGCCAAAAATAGCTAGCAGCGACAGTGATTTTGCCTAACTATTATGGTCAAAAAAGCAAGTATGAAGCAGTTTCCCTGCAAACGCAAACGTTTTCTGTTTGTAAGAACATTTTAACACAAAAAGAGAACGCTTGCAAGAAGAGAAAAACGGTAAACAATTGGGGCAGTAGGAGAGTCCTAAAAGAGCATTATATCCATTAACCAATAAATTGAAAAAAATCTCAAAAACCCCTTGCACTAAAAAAAAAAATAGGTTATAATCAAGTCGACGCAAACGTTTGCATTAAGTAAAAATGAAAAGGCGTAGAGGAAAAATAACGAGGTGACAAAATGAAAAACGTCAAAGCGGCGTGCTCATGCACATTTCATCCCTTCCGGGCAAGTACGGTATCGGATCTTTTGGCCAAAGTGCTTATGATTTTGTAGACTTCTTGGTTCGCACCAAGCAGCGCTATTGGCAGATTTTGCCACTGGGAACGACCAGTTATGGTGACTCTCCTTATCAGTCTTTCTCTGCTTTTGCGGGAAATACCTACTTTATCGATTTTGATATTCTGATAGAAGAAGGTTTGCTGGATGAGGCGGATGTTAAGGGAGCTGATTTTGGAGATGATCCTAGAAAAGTGGATTATGCAAAGATTTTTGATGCTCGCCGTCCAATCATGGAAAAAGCAGTAGCTCGTTTCTTGAAAGCAGATGATCTGTCTGACTATGAGAGCTTTGTAGAGCAAAATGCAGCTTGGCTGGAAGTTTTCGCTGAGTACATGGCTATCAAGGAGCATTTTGATAATCTAGCTTGGACAGAGTGGCCGGATGAAGCGATCCGTCGCCGTGACGCTGCTAGTCTCGCTTCTTATCGTGAGAAGCTGGCTGACAAGCTGACCTACCATCGTGTGACCCAGTATCTCTTCTTTAAGCAGTGGTTAAGATTAAAAGCCTATGCTAATGAACACCACATCGAAATTGTCGGTGATATGCCAATCTATGTGGCAGCTGACAGTGCTGATGTATGGGCACAGCCGCACTTCTTTAAGACAGATGCTGTTGGCAAGCCAACTTGTGTGGCAGGCTGTCCGCCAGATGAATTTTCAGAAACTGGCCAGCTTTGGGGCAATCCTATCTATGACTGGGAAGCTATGGACAAAGATGGCTATGCTTGGTGGATTGAGCGTCTGCGTGAAAGCTTCAAGATTTACGACATTGTCCGTATCGACCACTTCCGCGGCTTTGAGTCTTACTGGGAAGTACCTGCTGGCTCAGAAACATCTGCTTCTGGTAAGTGGGTCAAAGGTCCAGACTACAAGCTCTTTGCAGCAGTTAAGGAAGCCTTGGGTGATTTGAATATCATCGCAGAAGACTAGGCTTTATGACGGATGAAGTGATCGAACTGCGCGAGCGCACTGGTTTCCCAGGAATGAAGATCTTACAATTTGCCTTCAATCCTGACGATGAAAGCATCGACAGCCCGCATCTAGCGCCAAACAACTCAGTCATGTATACCGGAACCCATGATAACAATACTGTTCTGGGCTGGTACAAGGATGAGATTGACGACGCTACTCGCCAGTATATGGCTCAGTACACCAACCGCAAGGAGTACGAAACAGTACCCCATGCAATGCTGCGCACAATCTTTGCTTCAGTCAGCTTTATGGCCATTGCGACCATGCAAGACCTGCTGGAATTAGATAGTGCAGCACGGATGAACTATCCATCCACAATTGGTGGCAACTGGACTTGGCGGATGACAGCTGAAGAGCTGAATCCAATCGTCGAAGGTGAGCTTTACAGCTTGACCAAGACTTACCGTCGTATGAATACCGATTTAATTAACAAATAAAGAATAGTTAACTAGACTTGAAAGGAGTAATCATGTCAAACTTACAAACTTATATCAAAAATACTTATTCAAAAAATCTTGCTGATTGCAGCAACGAAGAACTCTATCTGGCTCTTTTAAACTACACTAAATTAGCCAGCGCTCAAAAGCCAGTCAACACTGGTAAGAAAAAACTCTACTACATCTCAGCTGAGTTCCTGATTGGTAAACTCTTGTCTAACAACTTGATCAACCTTGGGCTTTACGACGATGTGAAACAAGAGTTGGCAGATGCTGGTAAAGACTTGATCGAAGTAGAAGAAGTTGAGTTGGAGCCGTCTCTGGGTAACGGAGGCTTGGGTCGTTTGGCTGCCTGCTTCTTGGACTCTATTGCGACCTTGGGTCTCAATGGTGATGGTGTAGGGCTGAACTACCACTTCGGTCTTTTCCAACAGGTTTTGAAAAACAACGAACAGACAACTATTCCTAACTTCTGGCTGACTGAGCAAAACTGGTTGGTTCGCTCTAGCCGTAGCTACCAAGTACCATTTGCTCACTTCACCCTGACATCTACTCTTTATGATATTGATGTGCCAGGTTACAAGACAGAAACTAAGAACCGTCTTCGTCTCTTTGATTTGGACTCAGTGGATGCGGATATCATCACAGACGGTATTGACTTCGATAAGACAGATATCGCTCGCAACTTGACCCTCTTCCTCTATCCAGACGATAGTGACAAGCAAGGGGAATTGCTCCGTATCTTTCAGCAGTACTTCATGGTTTCAAATGGCGCTCAGCTGATTATTGACGAAGCCATTGAAAAAGGCAGCAACCTGCACGATTTGGCAGACTATGCTGTCATCCAAATCAATGATACCCACCCATCTCTGGTTATCCCAGAAATGATTCGTCTCTTGACTGAGCGTGGTTTGGATCTGGATGAAGCAATTGCCATCGTACAGAAGATGACTGCTTATACGAACCACACAATTCTAGCTGAAGCTCTTGAAAAATGGCCTCTGGAATTCTTGAAAGAAGTAGTACCGCATCTGGTACCAATCATCAAAGAGCTTGACAAGCGCGTGAAAGCTAAATACGCAGATCCAGCAGTGCAAATCATTGATGAGGACGATCGTGTGCACATGGCTCACATGGATATCCACTACGGATACAGTGTCAATGGTGTTGCTGCTCTGCATACAGAAATCCTGAAAAACTCTGAGCTTAAAGCCTTCTACGATATCTACCCTGAAAAATTCAATAACAAGACCAACGGTATTACTTTCCGCCGCTGGCTCATGCATGCCAACCCACGTCTGTCTCATTATCTGGATGAGTTGCTGGGCCGCGACTGGCACCATGATGCAACTAAGCTCGAAGGCTTGTTGGAATTCACTGGCGCTGCAAATGTTAAAGAAAAATTGGAAGGTATCAAGGCTCACAACAAACGTAAATTGGCTCGTCACTTGAAGGAAGCCCAAGGTGTGGAAATCAATCCAGAATCTATCTTTGATATCCAAATCAAGCGTCTGCATGAGTACAAGCGCCAACAAATGAACGCTCTGTACGTTATCCACAAGTATCTGGATATCAAGGCTGGTAACATCCCTGCTCGTCCAATCACTGTCTTCTTCGGTGGTAAGGCTGCTCCTGCTTACACGATTGCTCAGGACATCATCCACCTCATCCTTTGCTTGTCAGAAGTGATTGCTAATGACCCTCAAGTGGCTCCACACTTGCAAGTAGTTATGGTAGAAAACTACAATGTTACAGCGTCTAGCTTCTTGATTGCAGCTGGTGACATTTCTGAGCAGATTTCCCTGGCTTCCAAGGAAGCATCTGGTACTGGTAACATGAAGTTCATGCTTAACGGTGCTTTGACTCTTGGTACTATGGACGGAGCGAACGTTGAGATTGCAGAGTTGGTCGGCGAAGACAACATCTACATCTTCGGTGAAGATTCTGAGACTGTTATTGACCTCTACGCAAAATCTGCTTACAAATCTAGTGAGTACTATGCACGTGAAGCTATCAAGCCATTGGTTGACTTTATCGTCAGCGATGAAGTATTGGCAGTTGGTAAAGCTGAACGCTTGGAACGTCTTTACAATGAACTGATCAGCAAGGACTGGTTCATGACCCTGCTGGATCTGGAAGACTATATCCAAGTGAAAGAGCGTATGCTGGCTGACTATGAAGACCGCGATGCTTGGATGGACAAAGTCATCGTCAATATCGCCAAAGCTGGTTTCTTCTCATCTGACCGTACTATCGCTCAATACGAAGAAGAAGTATGGCACTTGAACAGCTAATATTCTTTAAATCAAAAAAGCCGAGACAGCAGTGTTTCGGCTTTGATTTTTTAGTCGAAGAAATGAATAAGGATTTAGTTATTGTGTGGGCTTCTGAAAAGATGAAAACCTCTCGGTCTTGTCAGCTTTTTCTTTTCGGTGTATAATAAGTGAAAATATTTCTTTACAGGAGGCGTTCATGAAAAAGAAACCAATTTATCTTTATGTTTTGCTGGGCTTGTCAACCGTGGGAACTTTGTGGGGACTTTTTGGCAAGTTCACTTCTTCTGATGCTGGAGTAAAAAGCATTCTTAAGCAGATAGAAGAACCAGCAAAATCCCAGTATGCCACTTATTTTAGCAAGAGTGCAGAAGTGGCGAATTCGCTAGCCAATAATTTCTTTTTTTACGGGCACATCGTTCTCTTAATAGTGGCTCTTTTCTTCCTTTTTAGGAAAGATATATTTAAGGCCAATCTTATCTACATTGCCGATGTTCTTGTGGGCTTGATTTCGACAGCCTATGCTTATGTGGTATCAAAGGGAATTATAGCTTCTTCTTTTTCAGACTCAACTCTTCTTTCGGCACAGATGACGGGGCTGAATTTCTCCATTCTCCTTTCAGTAGTCATTAGCCTAATCTTCCTTTCCATCGTCGTCTTTAAGCTAATCCAGCAGCAAAAAGAGGCTGAAAAAGCAGAACTAGCTGCAAACGAATAAAATTTGACAAATAACAGATAAGTGCTTACAATTTTAAGAAGCAATATCTGTTATTTTTTAGAATGGAGAATACAATGACAAAGGTTTCCTTGGTTTACATCAGCTTAAGTGGCAATACAGAGAGTTTTGTCCGTCGACTGACAGACTATTTGCTAGAGCAGCATCCAAGTATAGAAGTAGAGAAGATTCATATCAAAGATCTGGTAAAGGAAGGGCAGCCCTTTTTTGAAATGGACAATCCTTTTATCGCTTTTTTGCCGACTTATCTGGAGGGTGGCAATGGTGTGGACAATGGCGATGTAGAAATTCTGACAACCGATGTAGGGGACTTTATTGCCTATGGTCAGAATGCCAGCAAGTGTTTGGGGGTCATTGGCAGTGGCAATCGTAACTTTAACAACCAATATTGTCTGACCGCCAAGCAATATTCAGAGCGCTTCGGATTTCCGGTTTTGGCTGATTTTGAAATGCGTGGCATGTTGGGAGACATTAAGAAAGTTGCGGGGATTATTGAGGAGCTCTATCATATTGAAAAAAACGAAAACCAGTGAGGTTTTCGTTTTTTGATGTTCTAAATCAAGCTTACATCTTTTCTGGGGCTTCTACTCCCAGCAAACGCAGAGCTTCTTTGAGGACAACAGCTGTTGAGTAGCTGAGAGCCAGACGGCTGTCGCGCTCAGGGCTTTCATCCAGAATCCGCGTGTGTGCATAGTATTTGTTAAAGGCTTGAGCCAAGCTAATAGCGTATTTGGCAATCAGAGATGGCTCATAGTTATCAGCAGCACGCTTGACAACACGGCCGAAGTCTTGGAGCAGCTTGATAATTTCCCAGCTTTCTGGATCGTTTAGGCTGTACGTAGCCTTTGCATCTGGATGGAAGTTAGCCTTGCGCAGGATAGACTGGATACGAGCATAGCATACTGGATGTAAGGGCCTGTTTCTCCCTCGAAGGAAACCATAGCTTCCAAATCAAAGTCGTAACCATTGCGTCGGTCGGTTTTGAGGTCGTAGAACTTAACTGCTCCAACCCCAACTGCACGAGCAACGGCGTCCTTGTCTTCCAAATCTGGGTTTTTAGCTTCAATCTGGCTCTTAGCCCGGCTGATAGCTTCTAACAGAGTTGGTTCGAGAAGGATGATATTTCCTTTACGTGTAGACAGTTTTTGACGGTTCTTAGTCACCAGTCCGAAGTCAACGTGAATCATGTCGTCGCTCCAGTCAAAGCCCATCTTTTTCAGAACGGCCTTGAGCTGTCTGAAGTGGTTGGCCTGCTCTTGACCTACAACATAGACATTTTTGACAAAGTTGTAAGTGCGAGCCCGGTAGATAGCTGTTGCAATATCACGTGTGATGTAGAGGGTAGCGCCATCTGATTTTTTAATCATAGCAGGCGGAAGGTTAAAGTCTTCCAAGTCTACAATGCTAGCTCCTTTTGATTCCTGTAAAAGTCCTTTTTCTTCGAGGATTTGAATCCCTTCGTCCATCTTATCGTTGTAGAAGGCTTCACCATTTAGACTGTCAAATTCGACACCTAGGAGTTCGTAGATACGGTTGAATTCTGTCAGACTTTCATCGCGGAACCATTGCCAGAGCTCAGTTGCTTCTGGGTCGCCATCTTCCAGCTTCTTGAACCAAAGGCGGCCTTCTTCATCCAGAGATGGATCGTTTTCAATCTCGGCATTGATACGCACGTAAAGTTTGAGGAGCTCGTCGATAGGGTTAGCTTCAACAGCTTCCTGACTTCCCCACTTCTTATAAGCTACCATCAAGAGACCAAACTGTTTGCCCCAGTCTCCCAAGTGGTTGATTTTGATGGTGTTGTAGCCAATCTTGCGGAAGATGTTGGAAAGAGCATCACCGATAACAGTAGAGCGCAAGTGGCCGACTGAGAAAGGCTTGGCAATGTTTGGACTGGACAGGTCGATGGTGATATTCTGATTATTTCCTTCGTTCTGCTGGCCGTAGTCAGCTCCGTCTTTGATGACTTCTTTGATGACTTGGCCAGAAATTTCAGCCTTGCTGAGGAAAGTTGACATAAGGACCAGTCGCAACGACTTTGTCAAAATGCGCTGTATCAATCTTTTCAGCGATATCAGCAGCGATGATTTGAGGAGCTTTGCGCTCAGTCTTTGCCAGAGAAAAGGCTGGGAAGGCGATATCGCCAAGTTCAGAGCTCTTTGGCTGCTCCAATAAATTTAAAATAGCGTCTTGATCAAGGCTGTCAATAACCTTGGCCAATTCGCCGGCAATCAACTGTTTGTTATCCATATTTGCTCCTTTGTGTCTTTTGTTATTATTTTATCACATTTTTCAAGGAATCTTCAATTTTTTTGGGAATAATTTTTGGGCTAATAGGAATTTTTCTGATATAATAAGAGGGATAAGAACCTGTATTTATAGATGGACTTTTCATCTAAATGCTTCCTTCCCTGTTACTCTTGGTTAAAGTTTTTTGTTTATTCTCAGTATTCCTGCAAATCTTTGCCTAGATTGATGGAGAAGCAGTCTTTTGTCCGTTGAAGTGCCCTTCATGAATGCAGCTTCTAAATATTCAACAATGAGGTAAAAATGAGAAAGAATGACCGTCATCAGTTAGTCAAAACGATGATTAAGGAGGAAAAGCTAGGAACGCAAAGGAGATTCAGGATCGTCTGGAAGCGCAAGGGATTTATGTAACACAGACTACCCTGTCGCGTGACCTCCGTGAAATCGGCCTGACCAAGGTTAAGAAGAAGGGGCTGACTTATTATGTTTTGGCGCATGAGACTGAAGAGATTGATTTTATAGAGTTTTTAGCCAAGCATGTGGAGAGTGTAGCCAGGGCAGAGTTTAGTCTGGTTCTTCGTACGGGCCTGGGAGAGGCAACAGTGCTGGCCAATGTTGTGGATAACTCGTTTGATAGCCGTATTCTGGGAACCGTTGCGGGTGCCAATACTCTTTTAGTGGTTTGCCGGGATCAGGCGGCTGCTCAGGAGATTGAAGAGCAAATACAGGAAGTGATGTAAGAGTCACAGTTTTTTCAGGAAAAATGGAGAGGTTTGAGACGGATGTCCTGACCTCGTTTGTTTTTAGAAGGATAGAGATGGCAGTAGAAAAGTTATCGCCAGGCATGCAGCAGTATTTGGATATCAAAAAGGACTATCCAGATGCTTTCTTGCTCTTTCGGATGGGGGATTTCTATGAGTTGTTTTATGATGATGCGGTCAATGCCGCCCAGATTTTAGAGATTTCTCTCACTAGCCGAAATAAAAATGCAGAAAATCCCATTCCCATGGCCGGAGTTCCTTATCATTCGGCACAGCAGTATATTGATGTTTTGGTCGAGTCAGGCTATAAGGTAGCGATTGCGGAGCAGATGGAAGATCCCAAGGAAGCCAAGGGAGTTGTTAAGCGGGAGGTTGTTCAGGTTATCACTCCGGGGACGGTGGTGGACTCCAGTAAGCCGGACTCTGCCAATAACTTTCTGGTGGCTCTGGATTACTCAGATGGCCTCTATGGTCTGGCTTATATGGATTTGGTGACCGGTGAGTTTCAGGTGACCAGTCTAGAGGACTTTGCCTTGGTCTGCGGGGAAATCCGTAATTTGAAGGCTAGGGAAGTGGTGCTGGGCTATGCCTTGCCAGAAGCTGAAGAGCAGGTCTTGGCTGGGCAGATGAACCTTTTACTGTCCTATGTACAGACGGCCTTGGATGATGTCCAGCTGCTGGGAGAGGAACTGTCTCCGATGGAACGTCAGGCAGCGGGGAAATTGCTGGAGTATGTGCACCGGACCCAGATGAGGGAGCTCAGCCATTTAAAGAAGGCTCAGCATTATGAAATCAAGGACTTTCTGCAAATGGACTATGCCACCAAGGCGAGTCTGGATTTGACAGAAAATGCTCGCTCGGGCAAGAAGCACGGCAGTCTTTATTGGCTGATGGACGAGACTAAGACGGCCATGGGCGGCCGCATGCTGCGCTCTTGGATCCAGCGTCCGCTGATTGATGAAGCGCGAATTAGCCAGCGGCAGAATGTCGTCGAGGTTTTTCTGGATCATTTCTTTGAGCGGAGTGATTTGACGGAGAGCCTCAAGGGAGTCTATGATATCGAGCGGTTGGCTAGTCGGGTGTCTTTTGGCAAGACCAATCCCAAGGATCTGCTGCAGTTGGCAGCAACATTGGGCAATGTGCCTCAGATTAAGGCTATCTTGCAAGGAATCGGCAGCCCGCATCTAGCTCGTTTGATTGAGGGTTTGGATCCTATTTCAGAGTTGGCGGGCTTGATTAGCTCGGCCATTTCGCCGGATGCACACCATATCATCACTGAGGGCAATATCATTCAGACCGGTTTTGATGAAACCTTGGATCAGTATCGGCTTGTGCTGAGGGAGGGGACTGGATGGATTGCGGAGCTGGAAGTCAAAGAACGTGCTAACAGTGGCATCAGCAATTTGAAGATTGATTATAATAAAAAAGATGGTTACTATTTCCATGTGACCAATTCTCAGCTGGCTCATGTGCCCAGTCATTTCTTCCGCAAGGCGACCCTGAAAAATTCGGAGCGTTTCGGAACGGAGGAGCTGGCCCGGATTGAGGGAGAGATGTTGGAGGCGCGTGAAAAATCTGCTAATTTGGAATACGAGATTTTCATGCGGATTCGCGAGGAAGCTGGCAAATACATCCAGCGCTTGCAGGCCTTGGCACAAACGCTGGCAGCTGTAGATGTCCTGCAGAGCTTTGCTGCGGTAGCAGAGCAACTACATTTGGTGCGCCCCGTCTTTACTGCAGAGCGCTGTCTGCAGATTGAAAAAGGTCGGCATGCTGTTGTGGAAAAGGTCATGGGTGCCCAAAGCTACATTCCAAATAGTATTCTGCTGGACCAGGAAACGGACATCCAGCTGATTACCGGGCCGAATATGAGCGGGAAATCGACTTATATGCGCCAGCTGGCTATCATCGTCATTATGGCACAAATGGGCTCTTATGTGCCTGCTCAGTCTGCCAGTCTGCCGCTATTCGATGCGATTTTCACTCGTATCGGTGCTGCGGATGATTTGGTATCTGGCCAGTCCACCTTTATGGTGGAGATGATGGAGGCCAATCGGGCCATTCGACAGGCCAGCGAGCGTTCGCTCATTCTCTTTGATGAGCTGGGCCGTGGGACAGCGACTTACGATGGGATGGCGCTGGCTCAGGCTATTATTGAGCATATTCATCATTATACTGGAGCCAAGACCCTCTTTGCTACCCACTATCATGAGCTGACAGCCTTAGAGAATAGCTTGGAGCATTTGGAAAATGTCCATGTGGCAACATTGGAAAGGACGGACAGGTGACTTTCCTGCATAAGATTGAGCCTGGTCCGGCTGACAAGTCGTACGGAATCCATGTGGCGAAGATTGCCGGACTTCCTGAGAAATTACTGGAGCGGGCGGACAACATTTTGAGCCATTTGGAGAGTCAGGATACAGGACTAGGCTCAGAGCTTCCTGCTGCATCCAGACCGAAGCAGTCACAAGTGGCGGAGCAGATGTCTCTTTTCGCAGAAGGAACGGAAAATCCAATCCTGACTGAACTCCGAGACTTGGACATCTACAATATGACTCCCCTGGAAGTCATGGCAGCAGTGGCCGAGCTCAAGAAGAAGTTGTAAAAACAAAGAGCAGACTTGCTAATTTCACAAGTCTGCTCTTTTTATTTCTCACGATTTTCTAGACAAACCGCTATTGATTTTTTGAATGTTGCGGTAAGTGCGGTAGTAGATGGCACCTGAAATAATTAGATAGATGAGGGTGAATTCCCCGACGGCAGTTAGTGTCAGGCTAAGTATTTTTTCTCTTGGGAAAAATCCAGCTAGATTAGCCAAAAGTGCAAAGGTCAGAATCATCACACCATAGTGGCTAACGACGGAGCGCAGGATGCTCCAGTCTCTTTGGAAGAAGCTTCCGCTCCATCTGAAAATAGCTCCCATGATAAACCAGATAAGCAGGCAGTAGAGCATGATGAGGGAAACATGGACATGCTGGCTCAAAAAGAAGTGGCCGGTAGGAGAGCGAGGGTGCAGCGGTAGATAAGCTGGATTGTAAAAATAAGAAACAATCATGGAGAAGAAGAGACCGATGAAAATCCCTCCAATCCCTCCGAAAAAGAGTTCTTTAAGACGAGTTTTCATAATTTCAACCTTTCTTTAATGGATTTGAGATAACGGCGGGACGAGTAAGTCTGATCGCCGTTTTTCAGAAATATTTGAATCAGACCATTTGGAGTCAGTTTGAGGTGGCTGATTTGCCGGCTGTTGATAATCTCCGACTGAGAAATCTGCAGAAAATAGTCCGGCAGGACCTGCAGTAACTGATAAAGAGCTTGTTGAGCTCGATAGCCGTCTTTTGCTGTTCGAACCCGAACCTGACGGTTTTCTGTATAGATTCGGTGGATTTCCTCAGCGTCTAGTAAGTAGATTTCGTCTTCTTTCTTGACATGGATCTTGTCCTCTTTATCCAGATGTTGCGCAAAGTGGACCAATTCCTGAATATTTTCTGTCATGAAGCGAGCCTCAATGCTGACGGAGTCTTCGGTAACTTGAGAATCGATTCTTAGCTTAACTTTCATAACTTCCTCCTTTCACCTTTATTAAACCGCAACACGGCAGAGAAAACAAGCCCTTTTGCCTATGTGGCAGCTATTTGTGTCTATCTGGTTTGGCTTGTGAGCAGAATGGTCGAGAAAGGCTGCCTTCTGATAGAAAGAGCCCAATGTGTTATAATAGATAGCAGAACAAATACGGAGAAAAAGATGTCAATTATCGAACTTCCAGAAATTCTAGCCAATCAGATTGCGGCCGGTGAAGTCATTGAGCGGCCTAGCAGCGTGGTCAAGGAGCTAGTGGAAAATTCAATTGATGCGGGTGCAAGCCAGATTACCATCGAAATCGAGGAGGCCGGACTCAAGAGCATTCAGGTAACGGATAATGGCGAAGGCATAGACCACGAAGATGTTCCTCTGGCCCTTCGACGCCATGCTACCAGTAAAATCAAGAAGCAGGCGGATCTCTTTCGGATTCGGACATTGGGTTTCCGTGGTGAGGCCATTCCTTCCATTGCTTCTGTCTCGCGTTTTACTATTGAGACAGCGACGGAAGCCGGCCAGCACGGGACTCTGCTAGTTGCCCAAGGTGGTGAGATTGAAGAGCATGAGCCTACTAGCAGCCCGGTGGGAACGAAAATCAAGATAGAAGATCTCTTCTTCAATACTCCAGCCCGGCTCAAGTATATGAAGAGCCAGCAGGCAGAGCTTTCCCATATCGTTGATGTGATTAATCGGCTTAGTCTAGCCCATCCAGAGGTGGCTTTCACCCTTGTCAGCGACGGCCGCGAAATGACAAGGACTGCCGGTAGTGGCAATCTGCGTCAGGCTATTGCAGGCATCTATGGTTTGGCAACAGCCAAGAAAATGGTGGAAATTTCTGCTTCGGATTTGGATTTTGAAGTGAGCGGCTATGTCAGTCTGCCTGAGTTGACTCGTGCAAATCGGAATTATATTACGATTCTCATCAATGGCCGCTACATTAAGAATTTCCTGCTTAATCGTGCTATTTTGGACGGCTACGGCAGCAAGCTTATGGTAGGCCGCTTCCCACTAGCGGTCATCAATATCCAGATTGATCCCTATCTGGCCGATGTCAATGTCCATCCGACCAAGCAAGAGGTGAGGATTTCTAAAGAACGTGAACTCATGTCCTTGATTTCGCAAGCCATTGCGACCAGTCTCAAGGAGCAGGACCTTATCCCAGATGCTTTGGAAAATCTAGCCAAATCAACTGTTAAGCGTGCGACTAAACCCGAACAGACCAGTCTTCCGCTGAAAGAAAATCGCCTCTACTACGATAAGGAGCAGAATGACTTTTTCCTCAAGCCACAGGTGGCCGAGCAACAACTATCCTTTGAAGAATCAGCAGGGCCTGTTCATGAAGCGACAGATGAAAAAGTAGAACCGCAACCGACTTCGGTCAAATTTGCAGAGAGAAGGCCAGTTAGTTATGACCAGCTAGACCATCCAGAGCTAGACCAGGCCAGTCTGGAGCGAGCTGTGGATAAGTTGGAACAGGAAGAGAAATCAAGCTTCCCAGAGTTAGAATATTTCGGCCAGATGCATGGCACTTATCTCTTTGCTCAGGGCAAGGGTGGTCTTTACATTATTGACCAGCATGCTGCCCAAGAGCGGGTCAAGTATGAGTATTATCGGGAGAAGATTGGAGATGTGGACAATGGCCAGCAGCAGCTTTTAGTGCCCTATATCTTTGAATTTCCAGCGGACGATATGCTGAGAATCAAGCAGCGGATGGAGTTATTAGAAGATGCTGGCATCTTTTTAGAAGAGTACGGATCCAACCAGTTTATCCTCCGTGAGCATCCCATTTGGTTTAAGGAAGAGGAGATTGAAGCAGGCATCTATGAGATGTGTGACATGCTTCTCCTGACCAAGGAAGTTTCTATCAAGAAATATCGAGCAGAGCTGGCCATTATGATGAGCTGCAAACGCTCCATCAAGGCCAACCACAGTCTGGATGACTATTCTGCGCGTGACTTGCTCTTTCAGCTATCCCAGTGTGACAATCCTTACAACTGCCCACACGGTCGGCCGGTCTTAGTCAACTTTACCAAGTCGGATATGGAAAAAATGTTCCGCCGCATTCAGGAAAATCATACTAGCCTGCGGGAGTTGGGGAAATACTAAACTTTATAGAAGAGAAAACAGCCCTAGTCATGGAACTAGAGCTGTTTTGAATTTTTGAACTGAACTTGTGTTCCAGCAAGCAAATCAGCTGGATGGCGTTTGTCCTTGCGAAGCAGTCCCATCAGCAGGAAAATCAGGAAGAGAATCCCTGCTGAAGTTGACAAGAAAATTGACAGGGTATCTGCTTGATAAGCACTGCGGATAGCTCCCATATGTCCCAGCTGCCAAGGAAAAAATTTGATAGCAGAGCGCAAAAGGCTGTGGGAAAGGCTCCTATGTTTGTAAACCAACTGTAAACCTGCCCAACGTTTTCCGAAACTGCCTTTCTATAGTCTAGCCAAGCAAAGATAATAGTTAGAGGCAGGACTGAGGTAGAAAAAGCCAGAAGCTGGCTCTGGACTTCAGTGAATGCAGGAATATCTCCTAGAACTAGATTGTAAAAGCCCATAGCTAGTAAAAAAAGAGCAATGAGATAGCCTGAGATGAAGAGCCAGTCGCCAAAGAGTTCTTTCAGACGAGTTTTGACAGGTATGGGATTGTCAGTTTTTAGTTTCATCTTTAGCACCTTCTTTCTTAGAATCCTCATCAAGGCCTATAACCTTGTCCAGATACTTTTTCTTAATTTTTAGCGCCTTGTTAATAGCCATTGCTGATGCGATTAAGAGGAAAAATGCCAACCAGACTAGGGCAGTGAATGTTGCTGGAAAGCTAGAACCTGCAAAGAAGAGAAAGATAGCTAGGGCAGATATAAAAATATACAGAACCTGCCAGAAGCTATAAGATTTCACTTCCTTGTAGTAGCGATCTTTTTCGTCTTCTGATAGGACGGGGTTTATTTCTGGTTTGTCGCTTTCTTCTAAAAGCAGATAATCTGTCGTCACCTGGAAAATCTTGCTCAGTTCTACAATTTTTTCGAGTTCTGGCAGCGCTTGGCCAGACTCCCACTTGGAAATGCTTTGGCGAGAGACATTGATTTGTTCAGCTAGTTTTTCTTGTGACCAGCCTTTTTCTTTTCTTAGTTCAAATAATTTATCAGCGAGTTTCATCGTGACAGCCTCCTTTTCTTTGCTAACTCTATCCTAACAACTTTTAGTTATCTTGAGAATACAGCTTCCTGTACATTTTGTCAACCACCGGTTGCACTTCTATTTGCAGTTTCCAGACAGAAAATATGATATACTAGATAGGCAAAATGATACAACAAGAAGGAAGATTATGTACGAATATTTTAAAGGAATCATCAGCAAGATTACAGCCAAATACATTGTGTTGGAAGTCAACTCTATCGGCTATATTCTTCATGTGGCCAACCCCTATGCTTACTCAGGGCAGCTTCATCAGGAATCCAAGGTCTATGTCCACCAGGTGGTGAGAGAAGACGCGGAGCTCCTGTACGGTTTTGCGACTGAGGAGGAGAAGCAACTCTTTCTCAGCTTGATTTCAGTCTCAGGTATCGGCCCAGTGTCTGCCCTGGCTATTATTGCGGCGGATGATAATGCTGGCTTGGTACAAGCCATTGAGCAGAAAAATATCACCTACCTGACCAAGTTTCCTAAAATTGGCAAGAAGACAGCCCAGCAGATGGTGCTGGACTTGGAAGGAAAGGTAGTGGCAGCAGGCAGCCCAGCAGAAAGCAAGGCACCTGTCCAGACTGTGGATAATCAGGAGCTGGAAGAAGCCATGGAAGCCATGCTGGCTCTGGGCTACAAAGCTGCTGAGCTCAAGAAAATCAAGAAATTCTTTGAAGGTACGTCGGATACAGCTGAAAACTATATCAAGTCAGCCCTCAAGATGTTGGTGAAATAGGAGAAAGCTATGACCAAACGCTGTGGCTGGGTAAAAATGAACAACCCCTTGTATGTAGCCTACCATGATGAGGAGTGGGGCAAGCCCCTCCATGATGATCATAAATTATTTGAATTGCTCTGCATGGAGACCTATCAGGCTGGACTTTCTTGGGAGCCCATTCTCAATAAACGCCAGGCTTTTCGGGAATCTTTTCATTTCTATGATGCCCAGAAAATTGCTCAGATGACAGATACAGATCTAGATGGTTTGTTAGGCAATCCTGATATTATCCGTAACAAGATGAAAATTTATGCGACCAGGGCTAATGCCCAAGCTTTTTTGGCTGTTCAAAAGCAGTTTGGCTCTTTTAATGACTATATCTGGTCTTTTGTGGATTTCAAAACGATTGACAATCAAATTACGAACTACAAGGAAGCCCCTACTAAGACAGAGCTGTCAGAAACTATGTCCAAGGCGCTGAAAAAGCAAGGTTTCAAATTTGTCGGTCCTGTTTGTGTCTATTCATTCCTAGAAGCAGCTGGCCTTATCAATGACCATGAAAATGATTGTGACTTCAATTTACATAAAAATACCGTTTGAGAAAGATTCTCAACGGTATTTTTCAATTTCTTCTTTTAGCGATTTTACTAGCTCTTTTTCATCGGCAAGTTGTAGTAGAGCAATCCCTTTTTTTATTAATTCGTTATCATTTTTGCAAATTCCAAGTCGAATCTGTGAAAGCCCGAGGGAATCATAACGTTTTTCTTTTTTTGACAAATCGTAAATGTACGTAGTAATTTCAGCGCATTCTCTCTTTAATCCATTATAAAGATAGATGGTAGAAAGGTTGACTAAGAGTCCGATTTGTAGATTATTCCCATAGCGAAATGATTTGTATTTTTTTATGCTATTTAAAAATCTTTTGGGTAAATTCTTTAATATTTTCTAAAGGGAAGAAATAAAGGATAGTAGAAAGAAGTCGAAAAATCACTTTCATACCAAGTGTCCTGTTTCTCTAAATACGCCCAAATTTTATTGGTAGTAGCATTAATTTCTTTTTGTCTCAGCAATTCCATTTTGTCTTAAATGAATAGTAATATTGATGCTATCTAAAGCATGTTTAATCGGAATATCGGAATGTTTATATAGATATGCCTCGCATTCTCTCTTTAGTTGTAACAAACCTTTTGTCCCTACAATAGACTCACCTTGGTTATAAAGAGAATTTAAAATTTTCTGTCTCTGACTAGGTTGATAATAATCACAAATGTATTTAAATTCTTCTAGTGTCATATCTATCTGGCGAAGTAAAAAAATCATGGTATCGAACTTTGGCACGACTTGCCCGCTTTCAATTCGTGCCAAAGTTGAGCGAGCTAAAAAATCCCCACAAATTTCTTCTTGAGTCAACCCTTTTGATTTCCTAATTTCTTTATAGATTTTTCCATAATCCCAGCGCATAAGAACCCTCTTTGAAAATGTTACTAAAAGCTACGTTTTGAGAAAGCGTTTTAAAATAGTATATCATTAAATAAAAGGGAGGGCAAATATGAAAAAAGTGAAATACAATTCTATTTTATTGGCAATGACGCTAATAATGCTTGTAAATGCTCTCCCATGGTGGTGGCCGTGGAGATAAGGTGGATAGGATAGAAGGGGAGTGAGTTCAATGTTCTAAATATTTCAAAAAAAGTAGGCAAAGATTAAATATATATATATTTAAAAATTAGAATCTATAAAATTTAAGAATTAAAAATAAAACATTAGCTTTATTAGCTACAGTTTCTTTAGGTTTTGGGCTAACTACTATGACTAGTATCGTTAGTGCAGAAGTAGCATATCCAGCCCCATATCCGATTATTGATGAATGGAATTATGGTGTGAATGATAACTATGGTTATTCTAATTACTATGTTAAATCTCCGAATAATATTGGTTCAAAATCTTCGATAACTAATCTTTGGGGAACTGTTAAGTCATCTGATTCTCAAAAATATGGATGGGCAATGTCAAGTTCAACAAAAAGTTGGAATGATGTTCGATTAAATGCACATTGGAACTACTTTAAATTTTAACAATAGTTTATGAAAGTTGGAAGACCCAATAATATTATGAACCGCACCCCAAAAGTTAGACAGAAAAAATCTACTTTTGGGGTGTTTTTAAATGAAATTAACTTATGAGGATAAAGTTCGAATCTATGAACTAAGAAAACAAGGAATCAGCTTAAAGCGACTTTCAGATAAATATGGAATGAACCTTTCAAATCTTAAGTACTTAGTCTGATTGATTGATCGCTACGGAATAGAAAATGTCAAAAAAGGGAAAAACCGTTATTACTCTCCTGAATTAAAACAAGAAATTATCAATAAGGTTTTGATTGAAGGTCGTTCGCAACTAAGCGTATCTCTGGATTATGCTCTCCCAAGTAGTGGATTACTTCCAAATTGGCTGGCACAATACAAGAAAAACGGGTATACTATTGTTGAGAAAACAAGAGGAAGGCCAGCTAGGATGGGACGTAAACGGAAGAAAACTTGGGAAGAAATGACAGAATTAGAGCGACTTCAAGAGGAGAATGAGCGTCTACGTACCGAGGTGGCCTACCTAAAAAAGTTAAAAGAGCTAGAAGACAGGGACGAAGCCTTAGAGAGAGAAAGGCAGAGACAGTTAGAGAAATGGTTTCAGGAGGATTTCGATTAGATTTACTTCTTGAAACGGCACATTTAGCTCGCTCAACTTACTACTATCACTTAAAACAGCTAGATCAACCAGATAAGAATCAAGAACTTAAAGCTGAAATTCAGTCAATTTATAGTGAGCATAAAGGAAATTATGGCTATCGGAGAGTTACTCTTGAACTAAGAAATCGTAGCTTCGTAGTCAATCATAAAAAGGTCCAACGGCTGATGAAAGTCCTTGGCTTAGCGGCTCGAATTCGTCGGAAACGGAAGTATTCTTCCTACCAAGGAGCGATTGGCAAGAAAGCAAAGAATCTCATTCAACGCCAGTTTGAAGCATCCAAGCCAATGGAAAAATGCTATACGGATGTGGCAGAGTTTGCCATTCCAGCAAGCAGTCAAAAACTCTATCTATCGCCAGTTTTAGATGGTTTTAACAGCGAAATTATTGCTTTTAATCTTTCTTGTTCGCCTAATTTAGAACAAGTAAAAACGATGTTGGAACAGGCATTCACAGAGAAACACTACGAGAATACGATTCTCCATAGCGATCAAGGCTGGCAATACCAACATGATTCTTATCATCGGTTTCTAGAGAGTAAGGGAATTCAGCCATCCATGTCACGCAAGGGTAACAGTCCAGACAACGGCATGATGGAGTCCTTCTTTGGCATTCTTAAGTCTGAGATGTTTTACGGTTATGAGAAGACGTTTCAGTCACTTAAACAACTGGAACAAGCTATTGTGGACTATATTGATTACTATAACAACAAACGAATTAAGGTTAAACTAAAAGGACTTAGTCCTGTGCAATACAGAACTAAATCCTTTCAATAATTAATTGTCTAACTTTTTGGGGTCAGTACAATTATAGGGTCTTTTATAATATAGGTAGGAGCTTATGAAATTAAAATTAGGTGTTATAGGACTCTTTTTTTGCTTAATTGCTGCCATTGGTCTGGTTAGTATTAGTGATACTCAAAAACCAATACCTTTACCAATTGATGGTGCCTTCTCCATTCAAGGGAAAAGCAATCTTTCTAATGAAGAAATATATCAAATGATTAGTGGCCTATCAGAAGAGAAAAAAGTTAAAATATACAAGCCGGTGGTTCAGAATTCAGGACAGTTGACTTATATAAATCTTGATGATGCCAGCCATGAACAATTAAAGTCTATACCGATAACAGGGATGTACTATACTCTAGGGGAAATAGATTCAAATGTTTTAAAAAAACTTACGTCTACAGGTCTGCAAGTAGTATATATGGCTTACCCTTGGTATATGGGAGGAATGATACAATTTACTGGCTCTTTAAGATTTTTGTTAATGATTTCAATTTACTTAACCTTATTAGTTGTTTTATTTGTTGTTAGAGCGAGAAAGATTAAAGAAGGGATGATAAGACGTTCTTTAGGATTGCCTGTGTATAACCTAAAAAAGGATTATTTAATTTCTGTTACTTTTGAGCTGATTTTAGTTGCTTTATTGATGGTTTTCTATGGCTCTTTTCTGGGGAGTGGTCTCTTCACCTATAGTTCCAAGTTATTCTTCTCTCTACTTCTAACCAATTTTATAATTTTTCAAATCATTGATCTCATCACCTTTGTTTTATTTTGGCTGACGATTCAGGTTGAAAAGCCTATTGAAATTATAAAAAATAAGGCCAAAAACAGCCTCATTTTTATCGTATGGCTTGCGGTTATTTCTAGCATAATAGTTGTTTCAGGAGTCTTTTTACGGGAAACAAAGGCTAGTCAATCAAAGATAAATATACAGATAAAGCATTTAGAACCATGGAGTGCAGTAAAAGATTGGAAAAAGACTAGAGTTTTTTTGGGTATTGAAAATGAATCTGTTACTAATGGAGAAGAAGCAAATGACTCAGGAGCTAAGTATATAGAGATTGCTAAAGCCTTAAAAAAACTGGATTTTATATATATCAAATCATCTTCAGCCTATGTTCCAGATTTTATGAAAACTTCTCATGTTACAGAAGATTTTTCTAAGCAATTAAAAAGTGATGGGATAACGAATCCAGAGGTTAATAAAGAGCTGGTTTATATCAATCAAACAAGTGCTAAGGTACAAAAATAAAGTTAATGGAACAAACTATCGTATTTTTAGATAATAAAATAGCAACCATCTATATTCCTAATAAATTTAAAGAGAATAAGGCATCAATCGAGAATACGGTTGTAGCAGAACAATTTACTGGTACAAACTATACAAAAAGATGATCTTACGGTGCAAGTCATTCCTGATGGGCAAGAATTTTTTTCTATTTCAATGAAAAATGGCAGTAGTGTCCCTGAAAAATAAAGATAATCTACCTTTGGAAAGTGTGACAAATAGTAAGAGTAATATAGTGGTTGTATTAGATACTGATAAAATGGTAGAAACTAACGATTTTATTTTGGCAAGCAATATCATATATAACTCACTTTTTAGTCCAGAAGCAATTAAGGAAATCAACGATTTGAGTGCTAGTTTGAATTTTTCAATCAATCCAGTCGAGGTTTACCAAACTGTGAAACTTAATATTCAATCTTTAGAGCACCAAATTCTCCTTTCAAAAATACTGCAAATAATTATTTGCGGAATTGTATTTCTACTCATTTATCAATATGCTCAAATGTTTGTTGCCTTAAAACAGAATGACTATGTCAAAAAAATCATTTTAGGCCTATCGAAAACAGGTATGGCCATTTCAAGTCTAAAATATTTTATGATAACGATTATAATGGTTATCTTATTGACATTTATCATGACTGGACAAATAGAGTTATTGTATATTGGTCTTGCTTCTTTAACGGTTTTTAATGATGTCAATGATAATAAGTTTCAGAAAAATTATCTGATAGATACACTCAAATTCTAAAAGGGGATGACTAATGACAATTGAAATTGTGAATGTTACAAAAAAATATGGCTCAAAAAGAAATATTTACAGATTTAAATTTAACCTTTGAAGCTGGGAAAAAGCTACGCCTTGATTGGCGGTTCGGGTTCAGGTAAAAGTACCTTGCTAAACATTATAGGAAGGCTAGAAAAAAATTGACAGTGGAAAAGTGTTAGTTGATAAACAGGATATTTGGAAAAACCAAAGAAAGAACCTATTTTAAAAAAATACTATTGGGTATGTATTCCAAAAATTATTCTTTTGATAGAAAACAAAACAGTATATGATAATTTAAAACTCCTCAATAAAGACAAAAAAAGATTATATCTGAGATACTTGAAAAAGTAGGCCTTTCTACGGACTATTTAAAACATAAAATATATGAATTGTCTGGGGGACAGGCTCAGCGTGTAGCTATTGCAAGAATGTTAATGAAACCGCGTAAAATTATTTTAGCGGATGAACCTACAGGAGCCTTGGATAGTGAGATTGGGAATGAAATCATCAACTTATTATTGAGTGAAGCAGCCAAGAGTAATTATGTTATTATAGCAACACATGATCCAGCTGTATATAGTAAAGTTGATGTTATCGTTGACATAAAAGATATAGGAAGTCAGGCATGAAAAAGAAAATTTATATTAGTTTGCTACTAGTCATTGGCGTACTCGCAATCGTCTTAATTGGCAAACAAGTGATTAAAAAAGAAAATCCCAATAAACCTTCGGTGGATTTAACAGTCTATACAATCTCTTCGAATGATACCGAAAGATGGGATAAGGTAAGGCAAGTAGAAACAGAAGATGCTGTCTATCTAATATCTGTCAAAGAAGTAGCATCTTCAGAAGAAGTGTTTTCAAATATTATTGCAGATGGCACTGCTATGGGGTTTGGAGTTAGTGAAGAAGAAGTTAAACAATTTAACAATAATTTAGGAACTACTGTAGTAGATGCTAAAAATAATAAATTGATTGGGATAGAATTCTTCACTTTTTCTGATGATGGCAAGGGATTTACAGTAGCGAATTTTGATTACGGCAAAAAAGAGTTTAATGATCAGAAAAAAAGAAAAGAAAGAGTTCTATAAAAAAACTATACGAAGCGTTTAAAAAAATAATTTATGATGACACGACAAACGCATAAAGACAAAAGTTCCAATAAATTTTTGAAATACAAATGATTATTTAATTTTTTGACAAGCATTTGTCAAAGGTAGCTGCAGTTCTACTTTCCTCTTTTTCCTTTGCTTGTCTGTTCTCTTTCATAATAGTGCGACTATATTCCTTGTTTCATAGAAAAAATTCCTTGGTTTTCTAACATCCAAGGAATTTCGTTTAGTTATTCTTCTGCCTCCAAATCTTTTCCTTTATAAAGATGCGCAGCTCGTAAAAGAGCATGAAGAGAGTAGAGATGAGGAAGCCAGCCATAAAGATATGGTGCAAGTAAGCAAAGACACCAATATAAACCAAGATGGAAAAAAGGTAGAGAATGACTAGATAATGCCATTTCTTAGCCTTGCTGTCTTCGATGACCTTTTTCTCCAAGCGCTCATCCTCCTTGATGAGTGTGTCCAGACTGATATCAAACTCTCGACTGATAGTGATGAGATTTCCAATATCAGGAATACCTTTTTCGCTTTCCCAGCGGGCAATGGCGGAGCGGGAAACCTTGAGTCTTTCCGCCAAGGCCTCCTGAGTGAGTTGATTTTGTTGACGAATGTCTTTGAGTATTTGTGAAATTTTCATGATGATCTCCTTTCTTCAAATAAAATTATTTAGATGATTTTCTTTTTTCATCTTTATTATAAAAATAATGAAACCATTTGCCAATAGCATTTCCCTAACAATCTAGTTATTCTGCATAACACCAGTCATTCTTAAAAGTTTTCCACAGCATGTTGACAAGTTTGTCAAGGAACTTGACAGCTCTTTTTATTTCCTGAAATGAAAATCAACTTTTTTAAGATTTTTTGTGATAAAATAAAGCCAATTCCGAATAGTAAGGTAGGAGGTTCTATGAAAGCAGAAATTATTGCTGTGGGCACTGAGATTCTGACGGGTCAGATTGTCAATACCAATGCCCAATTTTTATCTGAAAAACTTGCGAGTCAGGGGATTGATGTCTATTTTCAGACAGCAGTAGGGGACAATGAAAATCGTCTCCTATCTGTTTTGGAAATTGCTCAAGGGCGCAGTAATCTGATTATCCTAACAGGAGGCTTGGGGCCAACAGAGGATGATTTGACCAAGCAGACCTTGGCTAAGTTCTTAGGACGTGAGCTCATTTTTGACTCACAGGCTGTGGAAAAGCTGGATCGCTTTTTTGCTAGTCGACCAGATTATGCTCGAACTCCCAATAATGAGCGTCAGGCCCAGCTGGTTGAAGGCTCGGATCCTTTACCAAATGCGACTGGTTTAGCTGTCGGAGGATTGTTAGAAGCAGACGGAGTGACCTATGTAGTCCTGCCTGGCCCGCCTAGTGAGCTCAAGCCCATGGTCAATAACGAGCTGGTTCCCCTCTTATCCACAGGTCAGAAATTGTATTCACGGGTGCTGCGTTTCTTTGGTATCGGCGAGAGTCAGCTAGTGACTATTTTGTCAGAGATGATTGAGCAGCAGAGTGACCCCACCATTGCTCCTTATGCAAAGACAGGAGAAGTTACCCTGCGACTGTCCACCAAGGCTCTGAGTCAGGCAGAAGCCGACACCAAGTTTGAGGATGTGGAAAAGTCAATTTTGTCTCATAAGACTTTTGAGGGACAGTCACTGTCAGAGATTTTCTATGGTTACGGGGATGACAATTCCTTGGCACAGGTGGCTTTTGAGTTGCTGAAGAGTCAAGGGAAGACGATTTCAGCGGCGGAGAGTCTGACAGCAGGGCTCTTTCAGGCGACCTTGGCTGATTTTGCTGGAGCCTCTTCCATTTTTTCAGGTGGCTTTGTTACCTACAGTATGGAGGAAAAGAGCCGGATGCTGGATATTCCGTTGGGAGACCTGGAGAAGCACGGTGTCGTTTCAGCTTTTACGGCTGGGAAAATGGCAGAGCAGGCTAGAAAGCTGACCGAAAGCGACTTAGCTGTCAGTCTGACAGGTGTGGCAGGCCCAGAGTCACTGGAAGACCATCCAGCAGGGACTGTTTTTATCGGCTTAGCTAGTGCTGCTGGAACGGAAACTATTAAGGTCAATATTGCTGGACGAAGTCGGCGTGATGTGCGGAAAATTGCTGTTCTGCACGCCTTCAACCTAGTACGAAAAACTTTATTAAATAGCTGATTTTTGGTATAATGACGAAGATGGCCAAAAGACATTTTAGAAAAAACAGGAGAAATAAATGGCAAAGAAACAAAAGAAATTAGACGAAATCTCAAAGAAATTCGGCGATGAGCGCCAAAAAGCCTTGGATAATGCTCTTAAAAACATTGAAAAGGATTTTGGTAAGGGAGCCATTATGCGTCTGGGCGAGCGGGCAGAGCAAAAGGTTCAAGTTATGAGTTCTGGCTCTTTGGCCTTGGATATTGCCCTTGGCGCTGGGGGTTATCCTAAGGGACGGATTATTGAAATCTATGGTCCAGAGTCTTCTGGTAAGACAACCGTTGCTCTTCACGCAGTTGCTCAAGCGCAAAAAGAAGGTGGTATCGCAGCCTTTATCGATGCTGAGCATGCTTTGGATCCGTCCTACGCAGCTGCCCTTGGTGTGAACATTGATGAGCTGCTCCTGTCTCAACCTGACTCTGGCGAACAGGGACTGGAAATTGCCGGTAAGCTGATTGACTCAGGTGCGGTGGACTTGGTGGTTGTGGACTCAGTTGCAGCCCTTGTACCGCGTGCGGAAATCGATGGCGATATCGGTGACAGCCATGTCGGCTTGCAGGCTCGGATGATGAGCCAAGCGATGCGCAAGCTGTCTGCTTCTATCAACAAAACGAAGACAATTGCGATTTTCATTAACCAGCTGCGTGAAAAAGTTGGGGTTATGTTTGGTAATCCTGAAACAACACCAGGTGGCCGTGCACTGAAGTTCTATGCTTCTGTTCGTTTGGATGTCCGTGGCAACACTCAAATCAAGGGAACTGGTGATGACAAGGATACCAATGTTGGTAAAGAAACCAAGATCAAGGTTGTAAAAAACAAGGTAGCTCCGCCATTCAAGGAAGCTTTTGTGGAAATCATGTATGGCGAAGGTATTTCTAAGACAGGTGAGCTGATTAAGATTGCGACTGATTTGGACATCATCAAGAAAGCTGGCGCTTGGTACTCCTACAATGATGAAAAGATTGGTCAAGGATCTGAAAATGCTAAGAAGTACTTGGCTGATCATCCAGAAGTCTTTGACGAAATTGACCGTCAGGTTCGTGTACGCTATGGTTTGATTGAAGGCGATGAGTTGGCAGAGGCAGTTGGCAATAAGGCTGAGAGTCCTGTAGAAACGCTGGAAGAAGTGACTCTAGATTTGGACGATGCCATTGAAATTGAAGAGTAATTTTGCAAAATAGGTCGCAAGACCGATGGTTTTTGTGATATAATAGACTACGATATTAGTATCGTGTAGCGAAAGGAGTACTTACATGATCACAATCTATACTGTCTCAAGTTGTACTAGTTGTAAAAAAGCAAAAACCTGGCTAAACGCTCATCAATTAACTTATAAAGAACAAAATTTAGGCAAAGAAGGCATCACCAAAGAGGAACTTCTGGATATTTTAACCAAAACAGAAAATGGTATCGCGAGCATTGTTTCATCAAAAAACCGCTATGCTAAAGGTTTGGGTGTTGACATTGAAGAGTTGAGTGTCAACGAAGTTCTTGACATCATCATGGAGACCCCGCGTATTTTGAAAGTCCTATATTAGTGGATGATAAACGTCTCCAAGTTGGTTACAAAGAAGATGATATCCGTGCTTTTCTGCCACGTTCTGTTCGTAATGTTGAAAATGCAGAAGCTCGTTTACGGGCAGCTCTCTAATCTTTGAATATAACTGAAAGAGTCGGGAAGAGAATCTCGGCTCTTCTTTTTGTTTAGGTTGACAGAGGGCTTTGGCGACTGGATGGATTGACAAGGAGCAGAACTGTGATACAATATCTCTGAGGAGGATGGAAGATGAAGAAAATTTTAGTAGGACTGGGATTGAGTGTGGCACTGTTAGCAGGCTGTGGACATAAAAAGACAGAGACGAATTCGAATGCGGCTGACAAGAAAGAAATAAGCAATAATCTGCCTATCATTGATAATGCCAAGCAGCAGGAAGTTATTACTCGGACGCTTGTTTTTCCAAAGGATGAACGAGGAAACCAGCAGAGTCAGACAGTGACTTATCAGGGAGAGCATTTTAAACGCTTGGTTATTGAAAGGCTGACTGCGACTGATGATGAGATGAAAGAAGCTATCAAGCAGATGGGACTGGAGGAAGCGCAGAAGTCGCTCAATGAGTCACTGGAGCAGGATGCAGACTATGTACAGGCTCGTGGACTTCAAGGCTTCAGCGGTTCAGTGACAATTTTGAATGAGAACGAGCTGAAAATGACTTCTACCTATGATTTTGAGAGCCTAGATATCGAAAAAGCGGCGTCTATGCCTTATTTTCAAAATCTCAAGCTCAAAGAAATGATTAAGCTGACGCCAGAAGAATATATCAACAATCTCCTGATGAATGGAGCAGAAGAGCAGAAATAAGCTGCTCTTTTTTATTACATTTTAATGACAGAGTGACAATCAGTTTGACAGCGCCGATTTTATAATGATATGATAAAATCAGCTCAATATTGAAGGAGATAAGACATGAGAAAATTAATTGTCTTTTTGCTGGCAGCTTTGGCAATCTTAACAGCTTGCAGTCAGCAGTCAAATAACAGTTCATCCTCGCAGGGAGGGGCTGGAAAGGAGATATTGTCACTAAGTCCTATAAAACTGAGAAGCAATTAGAACATGGTAAAGAAACCAGAATCTTAACCGTCAGCTACAGCGGACAGAAGTATGATAAGGTTGTCCTGCATGTCAGCAAGGCTATTCCTGACAACATCAAGGAAGCTCTTTCAAAGCAGGATGTTTCCACTGTGAAGAAGGAAATGCTGTCTTTGATCGAGGAGGCACTAGGTCTGAAAGAGGCGGTGAATATCACTGGTCTTGACTTGAAAACAGATATGACAGCGGAAGAGATTTCTCTGGAGATGACTATCGATCCGGAGAATCTAGACTACGAAGCAGCCAAAAAGCTTCCAAACTACGCGCAGCTGTTTGAGCAGATCGAGACCCTGACTCCGGAAGAATTGCTGAACAAGTTTAAGGGAAGCGACGGCGTGGAAGTGCCCGCTTCAAATTAGGAAGTTTCCATCCAGTTCTCTGAAGAGAGCTGGATTTTTGCTGGATTTCAGAGTCAGACTTCGGATAAATATTAGTTAAAGCTTATTGAAAAATTAGGGAAATTCAGGTGAATTAAATTTGTGATAAGCCTATAATTATGCTATAATAGGGATATTCTAAAGAAAGAGGGTGTAATTGTGGGATTTACAGATGAAACAGTACGTTTTAATCTCGATGATTCAAATAAAAAGGAAATTAGCGAGACTTTGACCGATGTCTACAAGTCGCTCAATGAAAAAGGATACAATCCAATCAATCAAATCGTGGGATACGTACTCAGTGGTGATCCTGCGTACGTACCTCGCTATAACAATGCCCGCAATCAAATCCGCAAATACGAGCGCGATGAGATTGTTGAGGAGTTGGTTCGTTATTATTTGAAAGGACAAGGCGTCGATCTCTAATGAGAATTATGGGATTAGATGTGGGCTCGAAAACGGTTGGGGTTGCCATTAGTGATCCTCTTGGTTTTACGGCTCAAGGACTGGAGATTATTCCGATTCATGAAGAAAAGGGCGAATTCGGCTTAGAGCGCTTGGGCGAGCTGGTGAAGAGTATAAGGTTGATAAGTTCGTTATTGGTCTGCCTAAGAATATGAACAATACCAGCGGGCCTCGAGTGGAGGCTAGCCAGGCTTATGGTCAGCGTATTGCTGAGCTTTTTGGTCTACCGGTTGACTATCAGGATGAGCGCCTGACGACGGTGGCTGCTGAGCGCATGCTGGTGGAGCAGGCGGACATTAGCCGCAGTAAGCGCAAGAAAGTTATTGATAAGCTGGCGGCGCAGCTGATTTTGCAGAATTATCTGGATCGAAATTTTTAGAAAAGAAATGAAGGAGACACTAGTATGACACATGATCATAACCATGACCACGAGCATGAAGAGCGTGAATTAATCACCTTGGTTGACGAGCAAGGAAACGAAACTTTATTTGAAATTCTTTTGACCATTGATGGTAAGGAAGAGTTTGGCAAGAATTATGTTCTTTTGATTCCAGCTAATGCGGAAGAAGATGAGAACGGTGAAGTAGAGATTCAAGCTTATTCCTTTACTGAAAATGAAGATGGCACAGAAGGCGACCTGCAGCCAATCCCAGAGGACTCAGATGCTGAGTGGGATATGATTGAAGAAGTCTTCAACAGCTTTATGGAAGAGTAAGACTGGGCTAGCCTCGCTTCCAGAAATGGACAAGCGCAGGCGAGATGCTAGCTGAACTTGACAGATGAAGGAAGTAGCCAAGGCTGGGCTATTTTCCATCTCATATCATAAACATTAGAAAGAGGAGCGAGTTGCAATTCAGATTTGAATTCTGCTTCGCTGCTCTTTTTTGGGTAAGAAAATGAATGAAATTGAAGAATGGCTTAACAGCCGAATTGGTCTAAACTTTCGTTCGGGTCTAGGGCGGATGCAGCGGGCTGTAGCTCTTTTTGGAAATCCTGAGCAGAGTTTTCCAACGATTCATGTAACTGGTACAAATGGCAAAGGCTCTACTATTGCCTTCATGCGTCAGCTGTTTGCGGGGCATGGTCGCAAGGCAGGGAGTTTTACCTCGCCCCACATGATTAGTATTCATGATCGGATTTGTATCAACGGTCAACCGATTGCCTCGGCTGATTTTATCCGTCTGGGTCAGCAGGTGCAAAAAGATGGAGCAAGAACTGATCAAAAGTCATGACCAGTTGTCCTATTTTGAAATTCTGACCTTGATTGCCTTTCTCTATTTCAAGGAGCAGGAAGTGGACATAGCCTTGATTGAGGTAGGGATTGGCGGATTCTTGGACACGACTAATGTCATTACGGGAGATATTGCAGTCATCAGCTCTGTGGGCTTGGATCATCAGGAGACTCTGGGAAGGAGCTTGACGATGATTGCGGAGCAAAAAGGCTGGGATTTTTCAAGCCGGGGCGGCCAGCGGTCATCGGACCGCTGCCAGAGGAGGCACGATTGGTTTGTGCGCAGCGAGCTCAGGAGCTGGGAATAGAACTCTATCAGTATGGTCGCGATTTTTTTCTCTGGCAAATCAGACTTTTTCCAATTCGACCATGACCCTATCCAATCTTGAGCTGGGCCTCAAGGGAGGTTATCAGGAGGAAAATGCGGCGCTGGCTTTGCAGGCATTCTTGCTCTTCATGCAGCAGCAAGGCTGGGAAGTAGATTCTGCTAAGATTCGGACGGCCTTGCAGGAGACTCGCTGGGCAGGGCGCTTGGAAGAATCCAGTCCAGGTATTTATCTAGATGGAGCCCATAATCTGCCTGCGCTGGAGAGGTTAGTAGAGTTTATCCAGAGCCAGAATGACAAAGAGTGCTTGCTTCTTTTCGGTGCTCTTAAGCGTAAGGACTATAGCGCTATGCTGTCTTATCTGCGAGAGGCTCTGCCAAATGTTCAGTTGACGGTTACTTCCTTTTCTGATGGAGATTCCCTTGGTCAAGCTGAAGCGGAAGGCTTCTTATACATAGAGGATTATCGGCAGCTTATTCAGAATTTTCAGGAGAGACAAAACGATAATCAGCTGCTTTTTCATTACGGGGTCCTCTATTTTTATTGCGGAAGTCAGAGCTTATTTGACAAGTTTATAAATTGACCGCCAGAGTCTTGCTTTGGTACAATAAAGACAGAAGAAAAAGGAGAATACTATGGCAATTTCTAAAAAGTTAATCTTTTCGGGTCTAACTGCTGCGGCTGTTTTGGCCTTGACAGCTTGCGGTTCTAATCAGAACCAGACGGCACCTTCCTCTCAGTCTCAGTCAGCCGCTTCCAGCAAGCCAGCAGAGTCTTCGTCAGTAGCTAGCACGTCTAGTGCGGCCAATAGCAGCTCATCTGCTTCTGCATCCTCTTCCGAGCAAGTAGCCAATGGCGAGCTGGATGGCAGCTATCAGACAAGCCATGAAGGCGATCAGCTGACCTTGCAGATTTCAGGAACTACTGGCCAGCTGACCAAGGTCGAGTCGGATGGTGAGCAGGAAATTGAACAGGTTCAGATTGATGCTACCAACCAGACCATGATCATCGGAGATGATGTCAAGCGCTATCGCATTGAGGGCAATCAGCTGACAATTGAGGATCTTTCCCAAGAACCTTATGATGATGACACACTGGTCTTTACGAAACAATGATGAAAGAGCCCTGTCTTGAATAGGGCTTTTCCTTTTATCAGTTGTAATCTTGCAGTGCGACTTAGAGGATAGTAGTATTCAAAAGCTGTACTTAGATTTTTATCAATCAGAAATACAGTTTGCATTGATATAAACGTTGTTTTAAGGCAGTTTTACTGCTATACTAGAATATATGCAATGAGATAGGAGAGTGTATGACTTTCAGGAAATTCCGCTTATTAATGTCAAAATACGGTTTCAGCATCATTATTATGCTGCTGGAGCTAGCCTTTGTCTTTGTTGCGTTCTTCTATTTTAATGAGATTGCACCCAACTGGCTGTCAGTGGCGATGATTGTTTTCCTGTATATTGGGACTATTTTTAGCGATTGTCAACCGCAATATGCCGCCTGAGAGCAAGGTGACTTAGCTCCTGATTGCTGTAGATGTCGTATTTGGCTTCCTGCTCTATCTGATGTTTGGTGAGCGACGGTTGTCTAAAAAAAGGAAATGATTCAGCTGGAAAATATGGACTCTATGAAATTTCGTGAGGACAACAGCTACGATCTTCGTGTCCAGCTGAAAAAGAAAAACAAGTCAGCCTACGGTATTATCAAATCACTGCTGAGTATGGACAATAATGCGGATGTCTATGACGGTACAGCTTCTCGTTATTTTCCTATCGGAGAGGGGATGTTTGAGTCCATGCTGGCTGATCTGCGGGCTGCTGAGAAATTCATTTTTCTGGAATTTTATATCATCGATGAAGGACTGATGTGGGACAGTGTTCTGGAAATCTTGGTCGAAAAAGCTTCGCAGGGCGTTGAAGTCAAGCTGCTCTATGATGATATTGGCTGCATGGCTACTTTGCCGGGCGATTATACACGTAAGCTGCGCAAGATGGGCATCGAGGCTTATAAGTTTAACAAGGTGATTCCGCGGATGACGGTATCCTATAACAACCGTGACCATCGCAAGATTTTGGTCATTGACGGTCAGGTTGGCTATACTGGCGGCATCAATCTGGCTGACGAGTATATCAATCATATCGTCCGTTTTGGCCACTGGAAAGATGGCGGTGTGCGCTTGGAAGGTCGGGCGGTCAAGGCTCTGACGCGGCTCTTTCTCATGAACTGGTACATCAACCGCGGGGAAATCACAGATTTTGACAAGTACCATCTGGAAAATAAAGCTGTCGAGGGTAAAGGGCTTTACGTTCCCTATGGCAGCGGGCCTAAGCCTATTTATAAGGGTCAGGTTGGCAAAACAGTCTATCAAAATATTATCAGTCAGGCTACGGACTATGTCTACATTACCACGCCTTATCTGATTATTGACTACGACCTGACGGAGGATATCAAGAATGCTGCTATGCGGGGAGTGGATGTCCGCATTGTGACTCCTTTTATTCCGGACAAGAAGCTGATTCAGATTGTTACCCGTGGAGCCTACCCAGATCTAATGGAAGCGGGGGTTAAGATTTTTGAGTACACGCCAGGATTTATCCACAGCAAGAACGTGGTGGCCGATGATGAATTTGCCGTGGTAGGGACGATTAACTTTGACTACCGCAGTCTGGTGCACCATTATGAAAATGCAGTTCTGATGTACCATACGGAGAGTATCCCAGCTATCAAGGAAGATTTTGAAGCAATTTTTGAGGCTTCTGAGGAAATTCTTCCTGAAAATCTCGATAGCAGCTGGTATCGTCGCTTTATTAAAGAAATCATGCAGCTCTTTGCCCCTATGCTCTAATGCCAGAGGTGAATAAGTTCTGCAGAAATATACAGAAAGTCTGAGGCAGAAGTCTCAGATTTTTTGCGGTTCGTGCTGAGAGGTGTTTTTGTCATTTTTGCTTATATATGAGGATGGATTTTTGCTCTGTTTTTACGAATGTAAAAAATAAAGGAATTTTTTAAGATGATAATGGAGAAAATTTCCAGTCAGCCACTGGCTTATGAAACGAGAGAATACCGCTGTTTTCGGGAGTTGGAGGAGCTGGCTAGAAGCTATAATGCTCAGAAGAAGGGTCAAGAGAAAGCTGACAGGAGGACAGGAATTTGATATACTAGATGGGACTGATATCAAGGAGAATATTTTATATGCATGATACAACGGAAGAAAAAGTTTTAGAGGTTTCAGAGGAGCAGCTGACTAGGGCTGAAAGGTCTGAGCAAAAATTCACCAAGCCAGAGCCGACGCCCTATTTTTTGACGCTCTTATGTAGTTTGGCTATCAGCTTGCTGAGCGTGGTCAATCCATTTTTAACCAACCTAGCAACGAATTTACAAAGTCAGAATCTCTATGCCGGCTGGGCCATGACTCAGGGGCAAGTGCCTTATTCGCAAATATATGGGACTAGTGGTCTGCTTTACTATCTGATGGCTTGGACCAGCAGTCTGGCTTTTGGCCAGCTTTTGTGGATGGTCTTTCAGACGCTGGCTCTGTGGCTGGCCGGACTTTCCTGCACAAGACCTTGGTGCTCTTACAGCCTAAACAGGATCTATCACGCAGTCTCTTGCTGCTCTTTTACCTGCTAGTCTTTGCCCTTGGATTTGGCGGTCTTTACTCTAGTATTTTTGTTCTGCCCTTTATTTTTTGGAATCTATCTTTCTTGGTGCGCTATCTGCAGGATTCAATCAAGGATGAAAAGTTCATTCTTTATGGGGCTTTCGGAGCTCTTGCTTTTATGATTGATCCGGTTTCCAGCCTAGTCTTCTATTCTTTGACTGCTCTAGTGCTTTTGGTCTACAATATCGCAGCCAAGCGTGCGGCTCGAGGCTTCTATCAGCTTTTAGCTGGTCTCTTTGGCTTCTCAGTGATTTTTTATCCTATCGGCTACTTTACTGTTGCCAATCAAACCTTTGGCCAGGCTATCAGTCAGGTGACCTATGCTTGGGACTCCATCAGCTTGATTGGCAGTCACAGTATTTCTAATTTGATTTATTATGGCTTGCTGACGGTTGGTCTAGGTTTCATTTCTGCTTTGGGTGTCAATCTCTTTTCAAGAGAAAAGGGGCAAGCAACCAGCCTGCGCGTCTTGCGCTTTATCGGTCTGCTAGGGCTCTTCATTACGGTCTTTGCAGCTTTTATCCTGCCAGATCAAGGCAGTTATCAACTGCTTCCGGCTCTGCCTTTTGCCATGATTCTCTTTGCTTTGTGGTTCAATAAAGGCAAGCAGCAGGCACCGGGGCGTCACCGCCGGGATCGCCGTCGTCCTACCATGTGGACTTCCTATCTCTCAGGCCAGTTCTTTCTGCCGCTCCTAGCCATCTTTTATCTGATTGGCTATCCTTTGGTGAATGAGTATATCCTTTCCAGGGGTATATCTGCTGAAAGAAGTGAAGCGGCTCAGTATATTAAGGAAAAGACCAAGGATGGTGATACTATCTATGCCTGGGACACCTCGGCTAGTCTGTATCAGAAGAGCAGCCGCCTATCTGCCGTCTCTCTCTTGTCTCCAACTTTGTATGTGGGAACGGCTGAAAATCGTTTGGGTCTTCAGAAGGGACTTGAAAACAGCCAACCCAAGTATATTTTGGTTAACAATGATGTCAAATTGCTGTCGGATGTGAAGCAGCTAGTTTCCCAAAATTACAAGGAAGCTGACCTCAAGCTCGACCATTTCAAGCTTTATCAACTTAAATAGTAAAAAATCAATATGTTGTGTCTAAAGTTAAAAATTAACTTTTTTTCCACAACATATTGATTTTTAATTTTAACGTGTTATAATGAGACTTGTATCGACTTATTTAAAAAATACTGTTCTTTGGATGAAGAGCTATCGGAGAATTCCTAGAAATATCTCCCTAACTATCTGGTCTGAAGAGACTTGATTTGTCCTAAGGGCAGGAAAAGGAAGTGTTCATGATGATTTTAAGGGAAGAGAAGTTTGAAACTGCTCCAGCGATTTATGTGGAGAAGAGGGATGGCCGCAGGGTGGCTTTTGATGTGTCAAAGATCTATAAGGCTATGGTGCGGGCAGCTCAAGAAGTCGGTCCGCTGAATCCGATGCTGGAAGCCAAGCTAGAAGCTATCACAGACCGCATTGTGGCAGAAATTAGCAGTCGCTTCGCTAAGTATGTCAAAATCTATGAGATTCAGAACATCGTTGAGCATGAGCTTTTAAATGCCAAGGAATACGCCATTGCGGAGAACTACATCACTTACCGCACCCAACGGGATTTTGAGCGCTCAAAAGCGACAGACATCAACTTTACTATTGACAAGCTTCTCAACAAAGATCGTACGGTAGTCAATGAGAATGCTAATAAAGACAGTGATGTTTTCAATACCCAACGGGATTTGACTGCTGGGATTGTCGGCAAATCCATTGGGCTTAAGATGTTGCCGCCTCATGTAGCCAACGCCCATCAGAAGGGGGATATCCACTACCATGATTTGGACTACAGCCCTTATACACCGATGACGAACTGCTGTCTGATTGACTTTGACGGCATGCTGAAATGGCTTTAAGATTGGAAATGCGGAAGTAGAAAGTCCCAAGTCTATCCAGACTGCGACAGCGCAAATCTCGCAAATCATTGCCAATGTAGCTTCCAGTCAGTACGGCGGCTGCTCAGCGGACCGAATTGACGAAGTCTTGGCGCCCTATGCTGAGCTTAATTACCAAAAGCATCTCAAGGATGCGGAGCAATGGGTTTTGCCGGATAAGAAGGAAGAATACGCTTGGGCGAAGACCAAGAAGGACATCTACGATGCCATGCAGTCGCTGGAGTATGAGATTAATACTCTCTTTACCTCTAACGGTCAAACTCCTTTTACCTCGCTGGGCTTTGGTCTTGGGACCAATCGTTTTGAGCGGGAAATTCAGAAGTCCATTCTCAATATCCGCATCAAGGGACTGGGAAGCGAGCACCGCACAGCAATTTTCCCTAAGCTGATTTCACCCTTAAGCGCGGGCTTAATCTCGAGCCAGGAACGCCTAACTACGACATCAAAGAACTGGCTCTAGAGTGTGCCACTAAGCGCATGTATCCAGATGTGCTTTCCTATGACAAGATTATCGACTTAACTGGATCGTTCAAGGTGCCGATGGGCTGCCGTTCTTTCCTGCAAGGCTGGAAGGATGAAAATGGTCAGGAAGTCAACTCCGGCCGTATGAATCTAGGAGTTGTTACTGTCAATCTGCCGCGGATTGCGCTTGAGTCCGAAGGGGATTTGGATAAATTCTGGGAACTCTTTAACGAGCGGATGAATATCGCTGAAGACGCTTTGGTCTACCGAGTGGAGCGGACCAAGGAAGCCAGTCCAGCCAATGCGCCGATTCTCTATCAGTATGGGGCTTTTGGCCAACGTCTGGGCAAGTATGATCAGGTTGACCAACTCTTTACTCACCGTCGTGCAACGGTGTCCCTAGGCTATATCGGTCTGTATGAAGTGGCAGCAGTCTTTTACGGTGGTGATTGGGAGACTAATCCTGAAGCCAAGGACTTTACAGTTGCCATTGTCAAAGATATGAAGCGCCGGGTGGAAGAGTGGTCCGAGCAGTATGACTATCATTTCTCTGTTTACTCGACGCCATCTGAAAGTCTGACCGACCGCTTCTGCCGCTTGGACACAGAGAAGTTTGGCGTCGTTCCGGATATTACTGACAAGGAATACTATACGAACTCCTTCCACTACGATGTGCGAAAGAATCCAACGCCTTTTGAAAAGCTGGACTTTGAGAAGATCTATCCTGAAGTGGGAGCCTCAGGCGGCTTTATCCACTACTGCGAATACCCTGTGCTGCAGCAAAATCCGAAGGCTCTGGAAGCGGTCTGGGACTATGCCTATGATCGAGTTGGTTACTTAGGTACAAATACGCCGATTGACCGCTGTTACAAGTGTAACTTTGAGGGAGATTTCACGCCGACCGAGCGGGGCTTCACCTGTCCAAACTGTGGCAACAGCGATCCCAAGACGGTTGATGTGGTCAAGCGGACCTGCGGTTACTTAGGGAAATCCGCAAGCCCGCCCAATGGTCAATGGCCGTCACAAGGAAATATCAGCTCGGGTCAAGCACATGAATGGATCGACTATTAAGTACGAAGGAAATTAAGATGGGAAAGTATCAATTGGACGACAAAGGAAAGGCTCAGGTGCAGCGTTTCCATGAAAAACATTCGCAGGGAGGCAGTGGCAAAAAAGAACGATTGGCCAAACTGCGTCAGCAATTTTTAGAAAAGAACAAGAAACAATAGAAGTCAGAGTGGGGCGCAAGGCGGTCTCACTCTCTTCGTATCAGGAGGAACTATGGAGCTGAGACGACCAAAACTAGAAGACAAGGAAAAGATTTTAGAGATGCTGGCTGACTTTGAAGCGGTTGGCAGCCGGCAGGACGGCTTCTTTGGCGAAACTGATTTTGTCTACGAGGACTGGCTGGAGACTATTCAGCTAGCTGAGGCAGGTCTAGGCTTGCCGCAAGGTTTTGTGCCTTACATCCAACTAATCTCTTTTGCTGCGGATGGTCGGGCTGTGGGCTTTCTCAATCTGCGCTTGCGGCTCAATGACTATTTGCTCCAAGAAGGCGGGCATATCGGCTATAGTATCCGTCCCTCTGCGCGTGGGAAAGGATTGGCAAAAGAGCAGCTGCGACAAGGCTTGCAAGTAGCCAAAAGTAAAAATATTAAACGAGTCCTAGTGACTTGCGATGGTGACAATGAAGCCAGTCGAGCAGTGATTCTGGCTAATGGCGGAGCTTTAGAGGATATTCGAGGCGGGAAAGAGCGTTATTGGATTGATATAGATTGAGGAAAGCCTATGAAGTTACGACGACCAACTTTGGAAGATAAAGACGCGATTTTAGAGATGATTGCGGAGTTCGATGCAGCAAAATCCTATATGCACGGTGGCATGGGCTCCACTTGGAAGCGAGCAAAGGATTATGAGGATTGGTTGAAAATTGTAGAACGGCAGGAAGATGTGGCAAACTTGCCAGCAGGTTGGGTTCCTGCCATTCAATTTTTATCCTTTGATGAGACTGGCTTGCCTCTGGGCTTTTTAGCCCTACGCCTATCCTTAAATGAGAAATTATTTGTGGAGGGTGGGCATATTGGCTATTCTATCCGGCCAAGTCAACGCAGAAAGGGCTTGGCTAAGTTGCAGCTAGAGCTAGGAATAGCGGAGGCTCGAAAGCAAGGATTAGAACGAGTGCTGATTACCTGCGATGAAGACAACGAAGCCAGTCGACGCACGATTCTCTCCGCTGGCGGTGTTTACGAAAATACAATTGATAGAAGTCAGCGTTACTGGATAGAGTTAGATGGGGAGGTGTCATGAACAATCCCAAACCTCAAGAATGGAAAAGTGAGGAGCTGAGCAAGGGGCGAATTATTGACTATAAGGCTTTTAACTTTGTGGATGGCGAAGGCGTCCGCAACTCCCTCTATGTCAGTGGCTGTATGTTTCACTGTGAAGGCTGCTATAATGCAGCAACTTGGTCTTTCAACGCTGGCATTCCTTATACCCAAGAGCTGGAGGAGCAGATTATGAAAGACTTGGCGGAACCCTATGTGCAGGGGCTGACCCTCCTAGGCGGCGAGCCTTTTCTCAATACAGGCATTCTCCTGCCCTTGGTCAAGCGGATTCGGAGAGAGTTGCCGGACAAGGATATTTGGTCCTGGACGGGCTACACCTGGGAGGAGATGATGCTGGAAACGGAGGATAAGCTGGAGATGCTAAGTCTGATTGATATCCTAGTGGACGGCCGTTTTGACCTTACCAAGAAGAATCTCATGCTGCAGTTCCGCGGCTCTTCCAATCAGCGCATTATAGATGTGCAGAAGTCGCTTCAGTCAGGCCAGGTCGTCATCTGGGATAAGCTGAATGATGGCCTCCAGGCCTATGAGCAAGTTGACAGAGATAAGATACTTTAAAAAACAAGCAAAATACTGATATAAAAGAGGTTTCACCTCTTTTTTCTGTTACCAAGAACAGTATAAAATATTGGTTTTTCGAGAAGGGGGAAGGAATTTACTGAAAATTAATACAGACTGTCCTTTTTTTGTCAACAAAATTTGAAAAAAACTAAAAATATTTTTAAATATTTTAGTGTATCATAATGCATTTATGATATAATAAAATGTATTTATATCTCAGGGGAGAAAAAGGGAGAATTATGAATCATCATAGGAGAAATGTGCCTGCTTCTAAAAAGGGGAAGAAGCTGAGGCTCTTTAATGCAGCTTTACTGACATTGGTAAGCTTGGTTTCAGGTTTGCTTGTTTTTTCTATATTTAAAAATAATGTTCTGGCGTTTCATCACCTGAACCTTATTTTGTCTGCTCTTTTGGCGGCTGTTATTTTACTGGCAGCCTTCTTTGTATGGAAAAATAAGTTCAAAGTCCTGACAACCTTACTTTTGCTTGTGACTTTGCTGGTATCTTCAGGAGCCATGTACGGGGTTAAGGAGTTGATGGACTTATCTAGAGGTGTGAACTCCACTTCAAATTACTCTGAAATTGAAATGGCCGTTTATGTCCGGGCAGACAGCGATAAATCAGATGTGACTCAGCTGCAGAAGTTGACAGCTCCGACTGAAAATGGGGACAAGGACAATGTAACGGCTCTTCTGGACCACATCAAGAAGACTAAAAAGACAGAGCTCACAGTGGAAAACAGCTCGTCTTATATCGCAGCTTATAAGGCTCTCATCAATCAAGAGGCCGAGGCTATTGCCCTTAACAGCTCATTTGGAGACATGCTGGCTTCCCACGACGCTGACTATGCTTCAAAGATAAAGAAAATCTATACTTATAAAATCACCCGTCAAGTAGAGACCGGCAAGCGCAGCGATGCTGCTGATGCGGATGTCTTCAATATCTATGTCAGTGGTATTGACACTTATGGGTCTATCTCATCTGTCTCACGTTCCGATGTCAATATCATCATGACGGTCAATCGCAAGACCAAGAAAGTCCTCTTGACTACGACTCCTCGTGATTCTTATGTGGCGATTGCAGATGGAGGAGGCGGACAGATGGACAAGCTGACCCATGCTGGGATTTATGGCGTGGATGCTTCTGTCCACACTCTGGAAAATCTATACGGCATTCGCATTGACTACTATGTTCGTCTGAACTTCACTTCCTTCCTCAAGCTGGTAGACCTGTTAGGAGGGATTGATGTTGAAAATGACCAAGAATTTACCAGCCGACATGGTAATCATCATTTCCCAGTAGGGAAAGTCCATATGAACTCAGATCAGGCATTAGGCTTTGTTCGCGAGCGTTACTCCCTTCAGGGGGGCGACAATGACCGCGGGAAAAATCAAGAAAAGGTTATCGAAGCAGTCATTAAAAAGCTGACTTCAACCAGTGCTTTGAAGAACTACAACGAGATTATTTCCGGCTTGCAAGATTCTATCCAGACCAATATGGAGCTGCCTGTTCTTATGAATCTGGTCAATACCCAGCTGGAGTCAGGTGGAAGCTATCAAGTTCAGTCACAAGCCATCAGCGGAAACGGTCGTATGGATCTACCATCCTATGCTATGCCAGATTCCAATCTCTACATGATGGAAATCCAACCGGAAAGCCTTGATAATGCTAAGGCAGCGATTCAGCAGGTAATGGAAGGGAAAACACCATGATTGATATCCATTCTCATATTATCTTTGATGTGGACGATGGTCCTAAGACCTTTGAGGATTCCAAAAAAACTGCTGGAAGAAAGTTATCGACAGGGAGTTCGGACCATCATTTCTACCTCTCATCGCAGAAAGGGCATGTTTGAAACGCCTGAAGAGACCATAAGCGCTAACTTTAAAATGGTGAAAGAATTGGCAGAGCTTGTAGGGCCTGACTTGACGGTTCTCTATGGGGCAGAGGTTTACTACACCAGCGATGTGGCGGATAAGTTGGAAAAGGGAATTTTCCCCAGTCTAGCTGGCACACGCTATGTGTTGATTGAGTTTAGCATGGCGACGCCCTATAAGGATATCCATAAAGGCTTGGCTCAGATTCTGCGCTTAGGTCTAACACCGGTCGTGGCTCATATCGAGCGTTATCACTGTCTGGAAAATGATGAAAAGAAGGTGCAGGAACTCATTAATATGGGCTGCTATACTCAGATTAATAGCTCCAGTGTTCTGAAGCCCAAGCTGCTAGGAGACTCGCATAAATTTATGAAAAAACGGGCTCAGTTCTTTTTGGAGAAGGACTTGGTCCACTTTGTTGCCAGCGACATGCACAATCTAAGTCAGAGACCGCCCTTTATGAAGGAGGCCTTTGACATCGTCGCTAAGAAATACGGTTCCCGCCGGGCAGAGGCCCTCTTTGGCGGTAACCAAGCATTATTATTGAAAAATGAATTGATTTAGGGGAAAAATGGAAAAACAAGAAAAGCAAATCGTAGAAATCGATATTCTGTCCTTGCTGAGAGCCCTGTGGCTGAAGAAATTCACCATCGTATTGGGAGCGGTGCTCTTTTCTTTGCTGGCTTTTGGCTACAGCGTCTTTATTGCTAAGAAATGTATCAGAGCACCACACGCATCTATGTGGTTAGCCGTCAGAACGAAACGCAGGCAGCTTTGACTAATCAGGACTTGCAGGCAGGGTCTTACCTCGTTAAGGACTTTAAGGAAATCATTCTGTCACAGGCGGTTCTATCACAGGCAATTAGTGAGCTGAAACTGCAAACGTCACCAAGAGAGCTGACGCGTCACATCACCGTTTCCGTTCCGGCGGATACTCGTATCGTTTCGATTACGGTTAAGGATGACAATCCAGAGGAAGCGGCTCGCATTGCCAATGCCTTTCGTAATATCGCCGCTGAGAAAATCATCGAAGTGACAAAAGTTTCTGATGTGACAACTTTGGAAGAAGCAACAGTCCCAGCAGAGCCTTCTTCACCAAATATTCGGCGTAATGTTATCTTAGGATTTTTAGGGGGCAGCGTCCTGATGTCAATCTTTATCATCGCTGTCGAAATCCTGGATGATCGGGTGAAGAAGCCAGAGGACATTGAAGAAGTCATGGGCTTGACGCTGTTGGGCGTTATCCCAGATATGAACAGAATGTAAGGGAGAGAAAATGGCAACCTTAGAATTAGTTAGGAAAAAAAGGAACCTTGTCAAACTAACCGAGGAATACTACAATGCTCTAAGTACTAATGTACAGCTGAGTGGCGCCAATATCAAGATGGTCGAAATAAGCTCGGTGACGGCAAATGAAGGAAAGTCTACAACCTCAGTGAATCTCGCGGCCGCCTTTGCCAGAGCTGGTCATAAGACCTTGATGATCGATGCGGATATCCGCAACTCAGTCATGTCTGGTGTGTTTAGCAGTCAGAGAAAAGTATCAGGACTGACGGACTATCTGTCAGGACAGGCTGCCCTGCATGAAGTCATCAACGATACAGATCTGGACAACCTGGATGTGATCTTATCTGGTCCAGTATCACCTAATCCGACGGGGCTTTTGCAAAGCAAGCAGTTTGATGCGCTTTTGACTGATTTACGTGTTCGTTATGACTATATCATTGTGGATACTTCACCGATTGGTCTGGTCATTGATGCGGCTATCATCGCTCAGAAATGCGATGCTAGCTTCTTGGTGACACAAGCAGGCCATATCAAACGAAAAGCAGTCATGAAGGCTAAAGAGCAGTTGGAACAAACGGGAACTTCTTTTTTGGGTGTTGTCCTCAATAAATATAACATTGATTTGGAACGCTATGGTGCCTACGGAACTTATGGGGGATACGGCAGCTATGGCAATTATGGGAAATAATAGGGATTAAAGAGTTTTAGGATAATTGGGAGATTAGGAACATGACAAGAGCGAGAAAAAGAGTCATCTTAATTATTGTTGATATTATTTTGCTCAGTATAAGTCAGGGGATTTCAAAATTCTTCTTAGCAAAATATGTCGGGATAACGGATTTATCTTTTGTCTCTATTTTAATGGGGATTATTGTATTGTATTTGACATTTGCAACACTGTCGAATGTCTTTTCTACCATTACAAGGTATACAGATTACAAAACAATGTTTCGAGTGGGGGGCTCAATTTTGGGAGCTTACTTGATTGTATACGTTGTAGAGAAAATCTTTTACGAATCCACAAACAGTAGATATATTGTCCTTTCTATGCTGCTATCATTTTTGTTGGTTATTGCTTCAAGGCTGACCTGGCGGGAGATTCATGAATTCGTGCAGCACCCTTCAGCCTTACTGGGTAAGAAAGTAGATGGGACGAAGACCCTTGTTGTTGGTTCAGGGGATGGTGCTAGTCTTTTTATCAAGACAGCCCAGCAAAAATCAAAAGATTTGAAGATAGTCGCGATTGTAGATGACGATAAGAATAAGCAAAATACCTATCTTCATGGAGTAAAAGTTGTAGGAACAACTGAGCAGATACCTGAAATTGTAGGGAATTATGAAGTCGAACAAATTGTCATTGCCATTCCTTCGTTGGCTCCGGATGACTACGAACGAATCGTAGAGTACTGCCAACAGACGGAGGTCAAGGTCAATGCCATGCCTAAGTATGAACAGGTGATTACGGGGAAACTATCTGTCAGCAAACTTCAGGAAATTGATATTGCAGATCTGTTAGGGCGTAAAGAAGTTAAGCTGGATCAGCAAAGTTTGAAGTCCAATATTAAATGCAAGACAGTGCTTGTTACAGGGGCCGGTGGGTCTATCGGCTCGGAACTTTGCCGTCAGATTGCTCAATTCTGCCCAGCTAGGCTCCTGCTTCTAGGTCATGGAGAAAATTCAATTTATTTGATTCACAAGGAGCTGTCAAGCCGTTATAAAGATGATATTGAGTTGATTCCAATCATTGCAGATATTCAAGACAGAGAGAGGATTTTCCATATTATGGAAACCTATCGCCCTGATCGAGTGTATCATGCAGCAGCTCACAAGCATGTTCCTTTGATGGAGTACAATCCGACAGAAGCGGTCAAAAACAATATCTACGGCACACGAAATGTAGCAGAAGCAGCAAAGGCAGCTGGTGTCGCGAAATTTGTCATGATTTCTACAGATAAGGCGGTCAACCCGCCTAATGTTATGGGGGCAACTAAGCGTGTAGCAGAAATGGTCGTGACCAGCTTAAATGAAGAAGGAAAGACTCTTTTCTCAGCTGTTCGCTTTGGGAATGTTTTGGGCAGCCGAGGTAGTGTGGTTCCTTTGTTCAAGGAGCAGATTGCCAAGGGAGGTCCTATCACCGTGACGGACTTTCGAATGACACGTTATTTCATGACGATACCAGAAGCCAGTCGCTTGGTGATTCAGGCTGGAGCCTTGATGCAAGGAGGAGAAGTTTTTGTCTTGGATATGGGCGAGCCTGTGAAAATTTTGGACTTAGCTAAAAAGATGATCACGCTCAGCGGCCATACTGAAGAGGAGATTCAGATTCAGGAAGCAGGCATTCGACCGGGCGAAAAGCTTTATGAAGAGCTCTTGTCTGCCAAGGAAAAGGTCAATGATCAAGTCTATGAAAAGATTTTTGTAGGGAATGTTCAGTCGTTACCCAAGACCGAGGTGGATTCCTATGTGGACTCTCTTCTGACTCTTGGTGCAAATGACCTCAAGGACAGTCTGGTAAAGTTTGCACAGCAATAAGTTTTTAGGATAATCATGTATAAATTTTTTAAACGAACATTAGATATAGTCTTGTCATTCATAGGAATGATTGTCTTATCACCATTTTTTCTGCTTCTAGTACTCGCTATTAAATTGGATTCAAAAGGACCAGTTTTGTTCAAACAGAAGCGGGTCGGCCTGCATAAAAAACACTTCTATATTTTGAAATTCAGAACGATGCGAATTGACACCCCTAAAGATACCCCAACTCATTTACTGGAAAATCCTGAGCAATGGATTACAAAGGTTGGGAAGTTTCTTAGGAAGACGTCTCTGGATGAGTTGCCTCAGATTTGGAATATTTGTCGGTGACATGAGTATCATAGGTCCAAGACCGGCTCTTTGGAATCAGTATGATTTGATTGAAGAGCGAGACCGCTATGGAGCTAATGATGTTTTGCCAGGTCTGACAGGATGGGCTCAGATTCACGGGCGAGATGAGTTGCCGATTGGCAAGAAAGCTGAATTGGACGGCTACTACGTCCAGCATTTGTCTTTTGGATTGGATGTCCGCTGTTTCTTTGGCACTATTAAGAGTGTGGCCAAGAGCGAAGGAGTTGTCGAAGGCGGCACGGGAAATATGGAAAAGAAAGATTAAAGGCTGATGAAAAGAATATTAATTACGGGAGAGGGTAGCTATATCGGCCGGAGCTTTAAGAGGTATGTTTCTTCACGAGAGGATGTTCAGGTTGATGAGTTGGATGTTCGCGGAGAAACCTGGAAGGAGAAAGATTTTTCGTCTTTTGATGTAATTTTGCATTTGGCGGCGATTGTCCATATCTCCAACCCATCAAAAGAAATGGAGTCGGAATATAATCAAGTCAATACTCAGCTACCGTATGAATTGGCTCAAAAGGCTAAACGCGAAGGTGTCAAACAGTTTATCTTTATGAGCAGTATGAGTGTCTATGGGGAAGTTTTGGGAGACCGGGTTATCACAAAAGACACACAAGAGCGTCCTGATTCCTTTTATGGCAAAGCAAGCTAGCTGCTGAACAACTTCTGACGGAATTGGAGAGCGAAGATTTCAAATTGGCAGTTTTACGGCCGCCCATGGTTTATGGTCATCAAGCTAAGGGAAATTATAAGCGACTGTCAAAGTTGGCTCAGAAACTACCAGTTTTCCCTTTGGTCCAGAACGAACGTAGTATGATTTATATTGACAACCTTTGTGAGTTTATCAGACTGATTGTTCAGAATCAAGACAGCGGTGTCTTCTATCCTCAAAATCAGGACTATGTCAATACCTCTCAGCTAGTCAGAGAAATAAAAAGGACTCATGGCCAGAGAGTAGCCTTGCTGCCTGCATTTAACTGGATTTTAAAAGGACTGTCCCGCCATGTTTCGACTCTGAATAAGTTGTTTTCAGATTTAACTTATGAAAAAGAGATGTCTAGCTATTCTCAGTCTTATCAGGTAGCAGATTTTAGGAGGTCTATTGAGAAGACGGAGAAGGGAAACTAGTTTAGGATGATTGGGGGGATTGTAAGTGAAGTTTTCGGTATTGATGTCTGTCTATCAGAAGGAGAATCCGGATTTCTTAAGAAAGAGCCTAAATAGCGTTCTTATAGAGCAGAGCCGCAAGCCAGATGAGCTTGTCCTTGTAGAGGATGGGCCGCTGACAGAAGAGCTTTATCAGACGATTCAAGATTTCAAGGAAACATTTCCAGAGATGAAAGTTCTACCCTTAAAGGAAAATGTCGGATTGGGAGAAGCTTTGCATCGAGGAGTTGAGGCTTGTTCTTATGATTGGATTGCTAGAATGGATACAGATGACATTGCGACACCGGACCGTTTCCAGCAACAAGTGGACTATATTGAGCAGCATCCGCAGTTAGATGTTCTTGGTGGCAATATCATAGAATTTGATTCGGAACCAGATCAAATAGTGGCAGAGAAACAAATGCCGCTTTCCCATGAAGAGATTATCAAAAGGTTGCAGCGGAGAAATCCTTTCTGTCACATGACGGTATTTTTCAAGAAATCATCTGTTTTAAAAGCAGGCAATTACAAGCCCCTGCCTTTAGTGGAAGACTATTATCTTTGGGCGAGAATGGCTGCTCAGGGATGTCGTTTCGCTAATCTTAATCGGGTCTTAGTTTATGCTCGTGTCGGAAATGGCATGCATACGAGAAGAAGCCAGACAGATCAGATTGCCAGCTGGAAAGTAGTCAATACTTTTTTGCTGTCACATGGTATGTTGAACCGAGGGCAATATTATCAAAATATGTTGATGATTCGTGCTTTTGTGGGAACGCCTATTTGGATAAAAGCGTTCATTTATAAGTATCTGCTTAGAAGAAAGTAATGGCTTTACAGACAGAGCAGTCTAGCTTAGATAGGGAGAAAGCGATATAGGATGAAAAGTTTAGGAAGGAGGGAGAAATGATTTCTGTCGTGATGGCGACCTATAATGGGGCGGAGTTTATTTTGGAGCAACTAGACTCTATCCGCACTCAAAGCTGAAGCCTGATCAGGTCATTATCTGTGATGACTGTTCGACAGATCAGACAGTGGTACTAATCAAGGATTACATCACCAAGCATCAACTGACGGATTGGCAGCTGCTTGAAAATCAGGAAAATTTGGGTCATTATCGAACTTTTATAAAATTAGCGAGTTTGGCTGAGCATGATATTGTTTTTTTCGCTGATCAGGATGATAAATGGTTGCCTGATAAAACAGCTGCCTTGCAGAAAGTACTGTTAGAAACAGGTGCTGCTATGGTGTATGGCCAGTCTTACTTGATTGATCAAAATGGTCAGGTCATCAAGGAACCTAAGGTTTCAGGAGAATGTCGAGAAAGAAATCTAGCTTGGCTTCTGAAAAATTGGCCGTCAGGTTATCAGACAGCTTTTAGAAAGTCGGTACTGACAGATATTTTGCAGCAGCAGTATACGGATTATCCTGGATTTGATTATCATGATGTTTTATTTGGTATGCTGGCTCCATTGTATGGAAAAGTTGTTTGCTTGGACCAGCTACTAGATCAGCATCGCATTCATCAGGCAAATGTAACCCAGTCTGCGTCGTCGCTCAGTTTTAATAAAACAAGGTTATCTAGGATTAACTATTTACAGAAGGTCATCAGTCGCTATGAGTCCGTGCAAAAAATCGCAGAAGAGCGCCAGATTTCTGAGGGGGACCATCGCCAGCTTGCTAGGGCTTTGGCCTTGACCAATCTTAGACTGAAATTATTACAGTCTAGAAATCCATTTTGGGCTTTGGGCCTGATGTTTCAAATAAGGGAGTATCGAACAATAAAAGATTTCATCAGTGATTTGGTATACACCTATTCACTGAATGGAGTTGCTAGGAGATTATTGAAAAAGTTTGGGAGGTAAGAAAAATGAGAGGAACCAGTAAGATTGAATGGGAGTTGGCTTTGGGAGAACGCTTCAGCCCCATGTATCAAAAAATTACGGATGATAAATTAAAGGTTTTACAAAAAGCTTATTTACAAATGTATAAAAAATTTGATTCAGAGTGTCGTCGGCATCATATTCATTCCTACATGGTTGCAGGGACCTTGATTGGTTCTTTGCGACATGGAGGCTATATCCCTTGGGACGATGATATTGACTTAGTGATGTTCCGAGAGGACTACAATCGTCTGCAGGAAATCTTTGCGGACAGCGAGGACTTCGAGCTAATCTCTCCTGCGGATGCGACAGACAGTGTCTTTAAGGTTCTAAAGCTGCAGAGCAAGTCGCTGACTTACTATGATGTTTTAGGAGAAGGTTTCAGTAAAAAGAAACATCTTTATCTTGATATGCTGCCAATTGACTTTGTCCCAGAGAATAACATGCTTCGCAAGCTCAAGGGTCTTCTATTCAGAGCCTTGGATTTGTCACACAATAGCTCACGCTGCTATACAAAGTTTACTCCGCATCTGACCTATATGGCTAAAGAATCCAAAGAACTCAGACAAAATCTTTGGATCAGAAGACTGATAGGCTTCCCTTCTTTTATCATGGGACCAGCTAATATGTATAAGTTGATGGAAAAACTCATCCAGTCTAATAAGAAGACTTCAAAAATAACAATTGCTTATGGTGTAAAAGGCTATTTGGGAGAGACTATTGACTATGAAAGTTTCTATCCAGCTAAGAAGTATTCCTTCGAAGGCTATGAGTTCGACGGACCGAATGATGCGGACAAGTATCTGACCAATCGCTATGGTGATTACATGACACCGCCTGAAAAAAAGAACAGACAGAACGTCATGTCAGACTGAGAGATAATTGGGTTGAATTAATAGAAGGAAGATAATGGTTTTTTTACTAATTTTGGGTGGCCTTTTTCCTATTGTTTTTGACAATCAAAAACAGTAGGGAGAGACTATGCTAACCCGGCTTTTATATACTTGGCAATATGGATGATAGCAAGCATTTTTACTGCATTTTATTCATCCAAATGGGGAGAGGGACTTTCTCTGATAACGGTCACTGTTATCTTTGTTGGGAATGCCATTTTTTTAATGGGAGTCCTCTTATCATCGAATTTGTTTGCTGAGAGGAAGTTGGATGCCAAACCTAGTCAAATAAAGGTGAGTAATTTTTTCATTATTTTAGTTCTCTTGTTTTTGGCTTATGCGGTCAGGTTTATTTATTCCGATTTGCTTTACTTGGCGGCACAGAGCAAGCAGGTACCTGGGGGATTGTTTAAAACCATTGAATTGGCTCGGCATATGACCACAAATTATGATTTCTCTCTTAGTCGTCTTAGCCTCAATTTGTTGCGGGTTAACTTTTCCTTAGGAATTGTTTTCTTCTACTTTTTCTGTGAATCTCTTTTTTCAGGAAAAGATGGCATTTTTTACAAGGGCAAGTTACTGCTGGTTAGTCTGATTTCTTTAGGTGTTTCCCTCTTGTCTACTGGACGTACGGAGTTGCTGGGCTTGGTTGCAGGCTATGCTATTGTGTATATGCTGTTTTTCTCGAAGTATTATTCGTGGAGAGACAGTAGGTATGGTGTGAAGCTTTTTCGCTCTTTGCTGATAATTGGCTTTGTATTCCTTGTCTTATTTATGGCGGTTGGAACCTTTGTTCTCAATCGAGTGGATAGTCGGGCAGAGTTCGGAATTTTGGATAATTTGATTAAATATATGGGTTCACCCATTCAGGCTTTAGACTATTATCTGAAAAATCCTACTCTTTATAGCGATAATCAAGTCTTTGGAGAAAATACTCTTATTGCTATCTATGGAACATTGAAATCCCTCGGTCTGTCTAGCCATGAGCTGACACCTTTCTTGCCTGTTGTTCATTTTAATGACGATAAAACCAATGTTTACACAATTTATTACTACTTTATTAAGGATTTTGGTTATTTTTCAGTCCTTATCTTTCAGCTTTCATATGGCTTCTTTTATGGAAGTTTCTACTATTCTATCAAAAAACGCTATTTCACCCCGCTAAAGGTTATTGTTTTCGCTTTATTTGCGTATCCTTTGGTCATTTCATTCTTTCAGGAAACGTTGCTGTCATTGCTGACAACCCATATTAATCGGATTATTTATGCTTTTGTGATTTATATGGCAGCTGATTTACTGAGTAGAGTACGATTTACAACGAGAGGAAGGAAAGTATCGGTATGACGACATCAGCTCTGATATTCGCAGGCGGCACAGGCAGCCGCATGAATACCAAGACCTTACCCAAGCAGTTTTTAGAGTTGCACGGTAAACCTATTATTATTCATACGATTGAGCACTTTGAAGACCATCCGGCAGTATCGGACATTGTGGTTGTCTGTGTAGACGGCTGGCTGGACTACTGCAGAGATTTATTAGCTCGATTCAATATTAAAAAAGTCAGTCAAGTGGTTCCTGGTGGAAAGACTGGACAAATGTCTATTTTTAATGGTCTATCTGTCTTACGGGAAAAGTACAAGAACGATGACGACTATGTGTTGATTCATGATGGTGTTCGCCCCTTGATTGACGGGGGAATTATTTCTAAAAATATTGAAGCAGCCAAAAAGTATGGGGCAGCTATTACGGTTAAGCCGGTTATCGAAACAGTTATTCAGGTCGATGAGGCGGATGTTATTAATCAGGTTATCGAGCGTTCCACTTGTCAGACAGCTGTCGCCCCTCAAACCTTCGCGCTTTCGAAGATTCACTCCCTGCATTTAAAAGCTCAGGCAGAGAATCAGTTTGATATGACGGATTCTGCGACGTTGGCTCGTTATTTTGGACTCCCTCTGCATACAGTCATGGGGGGCAGCGAAAATATTAAAATTACGACTCCATCTGATTTTTTTATATCTTTTAGAGCTATTTACGAAGCGCGTGAAAATGCACAAATTTTTGGTTGATATGGGCAATAATACGATTTTACAAAAGGATATGGAAGACCTAGCTGCTGTCAGTCCTATTCTCAGAGAACTGAGCAATGTTACAGTCTTAGTAACCGGAGCAACCGGACTTATAGGCAGACACTGTATTTCCGCTTTGATGGCTTTAAACGATTTGTACGAAGCTAATGTCAGAGTAGTGGCCTTGGTACGAAATCATAAAAAAGCGGAAGCTCTATTTCAAGGTTTTTTACATAGTGAGAATCTGCAGCTAGTGTATGCTGACTTGCTGTCAGATTGGCAGATAGAGGAGGATTTGGATTATATTATCCATGAGCCAGTGCGACGGACTCTTTTTTTCGTTGAGCATCCTGTGGAGACAATTGATCTAGCCATAAATGGAACGAAAAAACTGCTGGATCTGGCTAAAAATAAGCAGGTTCGCAGTATGGTCTATCTCTCTTCTCTGGAAGTCTATGGGACGACAAGTCCTGATGCTTCCAGCATTAGCGAGAAAGATTACGGTTATTTGGATCCAACCAGTGTCCGTAGCAGTTATTCGGAAAGCAAGCGCATGGCAGAGTCCTTGTGTGTAGGCTATTGTTATCAGTATCAGGTGCCAGTTAGAATGGCTCGTTTGTCACAAACTTTTGGCCCGGGTGTGAGCTATGAAGACAACAGAGTTTTTGCACAGTTTGCGCGTGCTGTCCTTGAAAAGAGAGATATTATCCTCCGGACTAAAGGGGAAACTGTTCGGAACTACTGCTATACCAAAGATGCCATTGAAGCCATATTTTACATTCTGCTGAAAGGCCAAGCAGGTCAAGCTTATAATGTCGCCAATAAAGAGACGGCTATTTCCATTCGTGAGATGGCGGAAATGGTTATTGAACGAAGTGGTAGCAATGAAACGAAGTTGGTCTTTGATTTGGCAGATGATGTGGAAAAGCTAGGATATAATCCGACAGTCAAGATTCGTCTCAATACGGACAAGCTTGAGAGTTTGGGCTGGCAAGCTCATACTGATTTAGAAACCATGTTTTTACGTTTGATTGAGAGCATGGCAGCAGATAGGAAGGAATAGGAGGGCAAATTTGTCTGGTGGATTTAAAAAAATAATAGCTAATTTTTCCTATGTTGTCTTGTCCAATTTGCTGACAGTAATAGTTTCTTCTCTGGTTGTCTTGATTTTGCCTAAGATTATGGGTGTAGAGGAGTATGGCTACTGGCAACTCTATATTTTTTATTTATCTTATGCCGGTTTTGTTCATCTGGGTTGGGTGGACGGAATCTACCTTCGCTACGGTGGTTTAGAGTATGCCGATCTGGATAAAGAAAAGTTTTTCTCTCAGTTTCTCATGCTTTTGATCTATCTGACAGGGATTGGAATTTTATTTTTCTTAGGAACTTCTGCCTTTATTAGAGATGAGAGCAGTCGGTTTGTTTTTATACTTTTGGTTTATACTATGTTGGTCACCAATCTGCGCTTTCTCTTTGTGTACGTTTTGCAGATGACTAATCGACTAAAGGAAAGTTCTTATGTTGTCAGTGGAGACCGACTCCTCTATTTACTGCTTTTGCTGGTCTTTATTTTCGTGGGTTTCCGAGACTTCAAAATTATGGTCTATGCAGATTTGATTGGTAGAGTTGTTTCTCTTTTTTATGCCATGTATCTATGCCGAGATATGGCCTGCGACCTCTCTATCAGTTTAAGCTTGATATACGGGAAACTGTTCGCAATATTGCTGTCGGAATCAATCTGATGCTATCAAATGTAGCCAGTATGCTCATTATCGGGACGGTTCGAATGGGGATTCAAAAGGTATGGAACATTGCTACATTTGGGAAAGTATCCTTGACCTTGAGCATTTCCAATCTGCTGATGACCTTTATCAACGCTATCGGTTTGGTCATCTTTCCAATTTTGAAACGAACGGACGAAAGCAAGTTGCCTAAGATTTACAATCAGTTGCAGAATGTCCTTATGGTTTTTATGTTTGGTGTTCTTTTGCTGTATTATCCCCTGAAAATAGCTTTGGACAGCTGGCTACCGGCTTACAGAGAGTCCTTGATATTTATGGCTCTGGTCTTTCCTATGTCTGTCTACGAGGGCAAGATGGCTCTGCTTATCAATACCTACTTAAAAGCCTTACGAATGGAGAGGCAGATTTTTAAAGTAAATGTTATTGCCATGCTTTTAAGCTTTGCTACTACCTTGATTTTTGCAGTTTCTTTGCGCAATCTGAATGCTACAGTGCTGTCTATCGTGCTGCTGCTGGCGACTAGGAGTATACTGGCAGAGCTAATCTTAGCCAAGAGGATGCAGATCGAAGTCGTCAAAGATATCTGGGTTGAGTTGCTAATGACGCTTGTATTTATTGCTTCGAATTGGTTTTTATCAGTTTATCTAGCTGCTGCAGCTTACGGATTTGTCTATCTGACCTACAGCATTTACAAATACAAAAGTTTGAAAGGTCTGCTCCAGCAATTGCGGGCTCGTTGATACTCGAGAAATTATAAATAGTTTAACAATCTAAATGCTAAGCCCTGTCCGGGCTTTTTACGTTTGTAATGTAGCGTTAGCATACAAAATTACTCTGGCTACAATTAGTTTGCTGAACCAGATATTGTATATAGTGGAAATGAAAGACAATTTTTCCAGTAACTTATTGCAGATTATGGTATTTTTTGATAATAATTAGAAATTAGCTAAAATAATTCCGTTCTTTATGCCTGAGAATATAAATGGTTTTGCAAGTTATTCTACCATGAAGAGATTCCAAAAGGCATCAGGAGAGCAGAGCTGCTAGGATAGCAAATTGGGCTAGTTTTTGGTATTTTAAGTAAGTGCAGAATTCGGCGGTCAACTATAGAAAGAGAAATACCTGTTAGTTGCAATAGTAAAATTAAAGAGAACTTTAGGATTGGCAAGAAGAGGTGTCCTATGAAAAAAATTTAGTTACAGGCGGAACGGGGTATATAGGAAGTCACATAGTGGTTGAACTAGTCGCAGCAGGCTATGGAGCTATTATCGTGGATAACTTTTCGAATAGCTCTCCAGAAGTGCTAGAGCGCTTAGAAACTATCACTGGTGTGAACATCCCGTTTTACAAGGGTTCGATTTCTGATAAAGATATGATGAACCAGATTTTCGAAGACAATCACATTGACGCAGTCATTCATTTAGCGGCCTATAAATCAGTAGAAGAATCGGTGCGGGAACCGCTAAAATATTACGAAAATAATGTCAGTGCTGGTATTGCTCTTCTTGAAGTTATGAAAGAGCACAGGGTAGAACATATCATCTTTAGCTCCAGTGCCACGATTTATGGAATGAATCATGGTTCATTCTTGACAGGAGATTTATCTATTCCAGCGACCAATCCCTACGGCCATACTAAGCTGATGATGGAGCAGATTTTGACGGATTTTGCTCTTGCACATTCAGATTGGTCTGTGACTAATCTTCGTTACTTCAATCCAATTGGTGCTCATGAGTCTGGTCTGATTGGTGAGGGCCCAAATGGAATCCCTCATAACCTCATGCCTTATATTACCCAGGTTGCGGTTGGTAAATTGCAAGAGCTTAGCATTTTCGGAAATGACTATGATACGCATGACGGTACAGGAGTGCGGGATTATATCCATGTAGTCGATTTAGCCAAGGGCCATGTTTTGTCTTTGAAACATAATTTAGAAAACAAGGGGAGTCGCTGTTTTCAATCTTGGCACAGGAATTGGCTATAGTGTGCTGGATATGGTTAAGGCCTTTGAAAATGTCAATGGTGTCAAAATTCCTTATACTATCAAGGATAGACGACCTGGAGATGTGGCGACTTGCTATGCTGATGCAAGCAAAGCGAATGACATTTTGGGCTGGAAAGCTGAGAAAACTCTCCAAGATATGATGCGAGATTCTTTGAGATGGCAAAGCTCAAATCCTAATGGCTATGAAGGCTAATGTAGAATATCGGTTAGGTGAATAAAACTCTTCTGTAATAGTGCAGAAGAGTTTTTCTATATAAGAGCTGTCTTCTCCTACAGATGCAAAACTTTTTAAAGAATGTCATCAATTGATATGTTTTTTAATGGGTGTGTAATCTGGTCTTGATGAGCTGTAATAATAAACATGCTATAATGTCTGCATGAAGACTGAAAACACAACTTTGCACGCTTTTAAAGCCCTAGCTTGTTTTAGTATTGTTTCCTTACACTTTCTTCTGCCGGGGCAATTTGGCGTTTTTTATCAAATTGTGGCCCGCTTTGCAGTTCCCTTTTTCATGATGCTGTCGGGCTATTTTTCCTATAATATTTCCAAAGATAAGGTCAAATATCGTCTCAAGCAAATGCTCCTTTTGACAGCTGCAAGCCTCCTGTTTTACACGATTGTTCATTTTGTCAACCTAGTGCTGACCAGAGAACTAACAGAAAAGATGGCATCTATAGACCTGTCTGATTTTACAAACTTTTTCCTCTTTAACAGTCCCAGAGACTTGATTGGCTCAGCTGCTACACCGACCTGGTATTTGCTGGCGATTTCTTATATCTACACGCTTTATCTGGTTTTTTATAAGCATTTTCACCGCTTAACTAGCTTTGGTGTGTCTTTATTCTTGTTGGTCCTGGCCTTTTGTATTGAGTTCAATATTAGTGGCACTCTGTACTATCGCAACTTCTTGTTTATGGGTCTTCCCTTTTTCATTTTAGGCATGCAGTTTGCCAAGCATCGGGATCAGATTTTAGCCTACGATTTGTCTTCTGTTAGGAAATGGGCGATTGGCTTGGGAATAGCAGGTTTGATTCTGCTTGAGTATTGTTTCATGGGTACGGAGTACGACCTCTATCCCAGCACTCTTTTTTCATCCAGTGCAATTTTCTTCTATGCGATCAGAAATGGGACTGATATTGATATTCCGATTTTGAATAATATCGCCAAGAGATATGCCACCATGATTTATATCATTCATCCTTTCATTATCTTCATTTTCAGGTCGATAATGCCTAGGAATACCATTTATAGTTTTGGCTTTTTTATCATTTTCTTACTGTCTTACTTGCTGAGCGTAGCTTTTCAGAAAGCCCTCAGGCCCAGACTCATCAGTGCACTTCCGGCTCAGTGATGTAAGTTATCATAGCTTATCCTCTTCACTCCAAACCAAAAGCAACAGACCATACTGTTGCTTTTATTGGTCTATCTCGGCTTCAGACTGCTCAATACTTTTTCAAAACTGTCAGAGCGGGCTTCGACGGTGATTTTTTCTAGTGTAAAAGGGTGGGTGAAGGTCAGCCGATGGGCGTGGAGCATAAGCCGCCCTTTAGGCTGCGGATGATAAAGGGGGTCGCCGATAAGTGGGTGTCCGTGGTGAGCTAGATGAACACGGATCTGATGGGTGCGGCCAGTCTTGAGTTGGCATTTGACCAAGGCAGCCTGTCCAAATTGCTTGAGTCGAGTCACATGAGTCTCTGCATAGAGTCCTTTTTGGGGTTCGACTAGCCGCTTCCTGCGGTCATGGCGGTCGCGGCCAATCTTGTCTTTATAGATAAGCTTTTTGCTTGGGAACTTGCCTTGAACCAGAGCCCAATATTCGCGGCTGATTTCTCTCTTTTCCAGCAGTCGATTGAGGATAGGGAGGACAAAGGGATTCTTGGCAAAGAGGATAGCACCGCTGGTTTCTTTGTCCAGCCGGTGAACGACATAGCAGGTCTCACCGACATAGGCGGAAACATGATTAAGCAGGGCTAGCTCTGTTGGTTCATTAGCGTGGGTTTTCATACCCTCGGGTTTATTGACGATAATGAGGTGCTGGTCCTGATAGAGCTCCTCTACGAGTTCGCCATTTCCAAACAAGATTGTCTTTTGAGGATAATCCTCTTCATCAAATATCAGGCAGACATCATCTCCGGGGTTGACTACAGTCTGCCAGTTGATAGCTAGACCGTTGACGGACACATGCTTCTTGGTCCGCAGAAAGTGCCGGATTTTTCGCGGAATGAGAAATTGTTCTTCCAGCAGCTCTTTGACTGTCATGGCGGGCAGTCCATCTGGGATAGTGAGTGTAAATTTCATACACTTATTGTAGCAGAAAGCTATAACTTTGGAAATAGGCAGTGTCGGATAAGACTTGCTGCAGAGGGCTTTTAAACGGCTATTTAATATACCCTTTTTCTTAAAAATAACTAAAAATCAGACGGGAAATAGGGTACTTTCTTGTCTGCACCTAAATAAGGTGATAAAATAAGGTTTATGAAGAATTTAAAAGATTTGTTTGAAAAATTAGTAGATTATTTTACCATACAGAAACCTCAAAAAGAAGCAGCAGAGGAGGTAGAGCTGACAGAAGAGCAGGCTAAGTCTGGACTCAGCCGTTCGGGCAAGACCAAGAAGAAACCTCTCTCTCAGCACCCTATCCGTCGTTTTTGGCGCAGGTTTCATCTGACCAAGATATTCCTGATTCTCGGCTTGACCTTTGGTCTGGTGGTCGGTGGCTATCTCTTTTATGTGGCTAAGACGACCAATGTCAAGGATTTGCAGAATGCCCTTAAAGCTACCACGCTCATCTTTGACAAGGATGGCAATGAAGCAGGAAGTCTGTCTGGTCAGAAAGGGACTTATGTCGAGCTGACCGAGATTAGCCAAGACCTGCAGAATGCTGTCATCGCGACAGAGGACCGGACTTTCTATGAGAATGGCGGGATTAACTACAGTCGTTTTATCTTGGCTATTTTGACAGCTGGTCGCTCGGGTGGGGGTTCTACCATCACCCAGCAGCTGGCCAAGAATGCCTATCTGTCTCAGGACCAGACCATTGAGCGGAAGGCCAAGGAATTTTTCCTGGCTCTGGAAATCAATAAGAAATACAGCAAGCAGGAAATCCTGACCATGTACCTCAATAACTCCTATTTTGGAAATGGTGTCTGGGGTGTGGAGGATGCTTCTAAGAAATATTTCGGAGTTTCGGCTAGTCAGCTTAGTTTGGACCAGTCGGCTGTTCTGGCTGGTATGCTCAAGGGACCAGAGATTTATAATCCGCTGTATTCAGTTGAAATGCGACCAATCGCCGCGATACGGTGCTGCAAAATATGGTTGCTGCAGGCTTTATTGATCAGGGAACAGCCGATCAGGCTGCCGCTGTAGGAATCGGTGGTCAGCTGGTTGATGCTTATGCCGGCAAGTCCGAGGACTACCGCTATCCGTCCTATTTCGATGCGGTCATCAATGAAGCTGTCAATGACTACGGCTTAACTGAAGAAGAGATTGTTAATAATGGCTATCGAATCTATACTGAATTGGATCAGAACTACCAAGCCAGCATGCAGGTTATTTACAGCAATGTCTCTCTCTTTCCTGTAGCAGAAGATGGCACTATGGCTGAATCAGGCAGTGTTGCCTTGGATCCAAAAACTGGCGGTGTCCGGGCATTAGTTGGCCGAGTCAATAGTGCAGAAGGCTCGACTTTCAGAAGCTTTAACTATGCAACCCAGTCCTCCCGCAGCCCTGGCTCTACTATCAAGCCCTTGGTTGCTTACAGCCCGGCCGTCGCTGCTGGTTGGCCGACAGATAAGGAGCTGGATAATACTAGAACCACCTTTGGCGACTATACCATTAACAACTACGGCAATATCCAAAGCTCCCCTAAAGTTCCAATGTATCAAGCCTTGGCAGAATCTCTGAACATTCCAGCTGTTTCAACTGTAGATGAGTTAGGCATTAACAAGGCCTTTGAGTACGGGAAAAAGTTTGGTCTGAATATGGACAAGGTTGATAAGACCTTGGGAGTAGCGCTAGGAAGCGGAGTTACAACCAATCCAATGCAGATGGCGCAGGCATATTCAGTCTTTGCCAACGGCGGCGTGATGAATGATGCCCATCTCATTACAAAAATTGAAAATGCCAGTGGTCAGGTCGTCAAGACCCATCGCCAAACCTCTACCCGAGTTCTCAATAGCTCAACTACTGACAAGATGAACAGCATGATGCTGGGGACCTTCTCGAACGGTACAGGTATCTACGCAGCTCCTTATGGCTACACTATGGCTGGTAAGACTGGTACGACTGAAACGGACTTTAACCCAGATCTATCTGGTGACCAATGGGTTATTGGTTATACGCCGGATGTGGTTATCAGCCAGTGGTTAGGTTTTCCAAAAACTGATGAAACCCACTATCTAACTGGGACCAGCGCTAATGAAGCCTCGGCGGTTTTCCGAAATGTTGCTAATAGCATCCTGCCATATACAGAAGGAACTTCCTTTGAAGGGCAGAAGAATGCTTATGCTGCCAACGGTATTGCCCCTGTGGACACCTATGGTACAGAGGAAACGGGTACTACAACTGAAAACAAAGACTTCCTGCAGGACGTTCAGGACCGAGCTCAAAATCTGGTGGATGAAGCCAAGAAAGCCATTGATGACACTGGTATTCCTGAGAAAGCGAAAAACCTCTGGGATACTGTTACTAGTTGGTTTCAATAGGAATTAAAAGAACTGAACGGCTTGTCAAAAGTATAGAATCCTGCTATAATAAGAAAGATGGAGGCGTTATGGCATTAAAAAAAGCGAGTCTAGCGTGTACAGTCTGTGGTTCTAGGAACTACTCGGTTAAGCTCAGTAGCACTCCAAAACCAACGCGTTTAGAAGTTAATAAATTTTGTAAGCATTGCAGTAAATACACCCTGCATAAAGAAACTAGATAGGAGATTGTTGTGAAATTCTTTAAAGATGTTTTTAAATTATTGAAAGATACAACTTGGCCTACACGAAAAGAGAGATGGACAGATTTTATCTCTGTCATGGAATACACTGCATTCTTTGTAGTAATCATCTATATCTTTGACAAAGTAGTGGCAAGCGGTCTTTTCCAGATTCTGAATATTTTCTCTTAATGATTTAAGTAGAAATAAAAAAGTCTACAACAGGCATATTATTCAAAGTCCCACCTATTGTGATTAGGTGGGGCTTTTGACGTATGTAGTTATTCTATTCTAGGTGAAGCTTGACAAAGTATAAAAAAGGGGCTAAAATAGTATACCTAGGATAGGTTGTATGCATGTACAATCGAGGACTCTCATCTATTGGCGTAGATGAGAGTTTTTTAATGAACCATTCTGGCAGGATATAATTTTCTAAATAGTTGTTAGTGAGTTTAGATTTTTTATCTTCTCAAAATCTATGACACATACTATTTTTATATAACACTTGACAAGGTATAAAAAATAAGTTACAATATAATTCCGTGATAGGTTGTATGCATGTACAATCGAGGGCTCTCATCTATTGGCGTAGGTGAGAGTTTTTTTATAGAAATTCTCCCAGAATAAAGCCGGAGCCCTCATCTATTGGCGTAGATGAGGGCTCCTTGGTTGCACCGGAATTACTTCTTCCGGCGCTTGTTGTTGTGCTTTCCCCGCTTCTTATTGCTGCGGTTTTGCTTGCGCTGCTGCTCGTTCTTGTTGAGCAAAAGCTCCTCGAGCTTGCGCTCGTCCAGCTTAGTGAGCTTGCGAAGATCAGCATTCTTCTTCCGAAGAAGACTGATCTGCTTCCGCAGGCTCTGCTGACGCTTTTGCTTGCGCTTCTCCAGGAACTTCTTTCCCGAAGCAATGAGGTCCTTGAGGACCTCGTCAACGAGCTTATCAGCCGTCTTCTTGCCCAAGTAGAGCAGGACGACGGTGATAACAACCGAGATGTTGGGAGCGAGAGAGTGGATGGCGTCCGTGATAGTGTTGAGCATGTCAATCGTCTCCTTTCATAGGACATGCGGATGTACCTGAATGCTGCTAAAGAATACATGTCTTCTTTAACGGCTTGTCAGGCTTGCTTGTACTCTAAGGAGAAGATTAGTTGATGGGCTGCTGGTCTGCAGTCTCTTTCTTCATAATCTCGCCTCCTTAAAGATATCAATAATTTGTTCAAATAAAAAAGCCACACTCGTAGCTTGCCATTTGAACACCTGTGAAATCAGAATTTTTTCCAACTGGAAATACCTTCTGATTCGACATTCATTTGTTCAGCAAAAAAGACCTCTCAAACAAGTTCAAAGCACACCAAAAACCGATTCTACTAACAAAACATCCTATGTAGTCAGTTTTGAGAAAATCTTTCTTAGTGTTCTTCAAGCCATAGCCCGAAAAGTCATAATATTACCGATAGTCATAAATGTCTAAGCTGTCACACAAAATCTTTCAAAATACCAATCCCATAGCTTCGTAGATTGTTTTTCTGTATTTTGGCACTATCTCTTAAGCAGTCTAAGTCTCAGTAAAGAGTAGAAAGTCAGTTCTTAAAGATAGAATGAAGCCGACAGGCCTCATACCCAACTGAAAAGTAAAAATATTAAATTATAGATTTATTATACCATTTTATATTCCCTTGTCAAGAATTTTTGGGCAGAATTGCAAGACTTTGATTTGTATGGGAAAAAGTTAATAAATTCCTTTGCATTTGAGGAAATTATGGTATAATAGGGCTAGAAAGAAGCAGAAGCCCGCAGGCTTTTTTATTTAGGAAAGGATGAACTCATGGACAGTTTTGACAAAGGCTGGTTTGTACTGCAGACCTATTCAGGTTATGAAAACAAGGTAAAAGAAAATCTTTTGCAGCGCGCTCAGACTTATAATATGCTTGAAAATATCTTGCGCGTGGAAATCCCCACTCAGACCGTGCAAGTAGAGAAAAATGGCAAGACCAAGGAAATCGAAGAAAATCGCTTCCCTGGTTATGTCTTGGTGGAAATGGTAATGACAGACGAAGCCTGGTTTGTCGTGCGGAATACTCCGAATGTAACAGGATTTGTTGGTTCACACGGAAACCGCTCTAAACCAACGCCACTCTTGGAAGAAGAGATTCGCAACATTCTCATCTCCATGGGTCAAACAGTGCAGGAGTTTGACTTGGATGTCAAGGTTGGAGATACCGTTCGTATCATTGATGGTGCCTTTACTGACTATACAGGTAAGATTACGGAGATTGATAATAACAAGGTCAAGATGATTATTTCCATGTTTGGCAATGACACTGTGGCTGAAGTTAATCTTAGCCAAATTGCAGAGCTTTAATCGACGAAGCCACTATCCTCGTCAAAAATAAAATCCAAGACTTTTTCAGTCTTGGATTTTTATGTTTTTGGAACGGAGTGTGAGACTACTTATCCTTAATGACGGAGTCAATAATGTCTTTGGTTTGTTTCATTTGATAGGTAGACATTACCCCAACGATTTGATTGTTCTGGGTAGAGAAACTAAACTGTTCGTCATTGGAATTTTTATAGACAAAGGTTGTATCGCGTTCTGAACGTATAATCATTTCCGGACGACCAAGTTTGTCGAAAGCTGTCTTGGGAGTGTCGGATGTGGTGATGCTAGAATAGCTGCTTTTGGCTGGCTGAGCGTCTTTTAGGCTAAAACTCAAATTCGTCAGGACATTATTGGTAAAGTAGCACATAATGTCTCCGTTGTCTGTGTGCCAGATGTTGACAGAGTTGCCAGGGTCATTCTCATCAGTGCTGAATGTAGGTTGGCCTAGAGCTGCTGTTACCTCATCGTAAGACGTTTTAGGTTTGTCGCCATTTATATCCTCTCCGTTTACCTGAATGACAAAGCCAGTGGAAATATGAAAATTTCTTATTTTCTCTAATTCAGGAATAGAAGCTGCATCTGGTATGTATTGTAGTGTAGAAGCATCATCTGGATCAAAGCTAGCACGTTTCTGAAATACCTCATCACTACTTTCATAGGTGCTAGAGCTACTGCTAGATGATTTGCTGGATGTTTCCTTAGAGGATGAACTTTTCGAAGCTTTGAGGGAGCTAGGCGTCTTTTTTCTTTGCTGTGTCTGCTTGGCAGGCATGCAGGCTGAGAGAGCTAGCAGAGAGAGAAGGCTGAGGGCATAGAAGCTGACTTTTTTCATAATCAATCTTTTTTCCTTTCGCTGATGATGAATGATGTTTTTATAATATTATATCAGCAAAGTTTGCTAGAAACAATAGGAAATGCAATAAAAAAGCCCTTTGGTGGGCTTCTGGAAATATATCTATGAAGGCGGTAGACGGATTTGAACCGACGATCAAGCTTTTGCAGAGCCGTGCCTTACCACTTGGCTATACCGCCGCAACTCTTATTATTCTATCGTAAATACTTGCTTTCGTCAAGAGTCTTTCAAAGTCAAATCAGAAAATGTTAGACGCTACCATTCTGAACGCTTCAGGAACAAATGTTCAGCTGAGAAGTAGAATTCGTACTTAGTGGCAGAAAATCTGGTAAATGCCTTGTCAAAGAGCTGCCCTTTTGTTATAATAGAGGGTGCCGTGTAAATGGCAAAATACTCATTTTAGATGAATTGTGGGACTGTTGCCCTCGGGTGGTCCTGCGAGCTGAAATCTAAAAGAGGAAAAAAACAAAAAGGAGAATTTACTCATGGCAGTAATTTCAATGAAACAACTTCTTGAGGCTGGTGTTCACTTTGGTCACCAAACTCGTCGCTGGAACCCTAAGATGGCTAAATACATCTTCACTGAGCGTAACGGTATCCACGTAATCGACTTGCAGCAAACTGTAAAGTATGCTGACCAAGCTTACGACTTTATGCGTGATGCTGCTGCTAACGATGCAGTTATCCTCTTCGTTGGTACTAAAAAGCAAGCTGCTGACGCTGTCAAAGAAGAAGCAGAACGCTCAGGTCAATACTTCATCAACCACCGTTGGTTGGGTGGAACTCTTACAAACTGGTCTACTATCCAAAAACGTGTAGCTCGTTTGAAAGAAATCAAACGCATGGAAGAAGACGGAACTTTCGAAGTTCTTCCTAAGAAAGAAGTCGCTCTTCTCAACAAACAACGTGCTCGTCTTGAAAAATTCTTGGGCGGTATCGAAGATATGCCTCGCATCCCAGATGTGATGTACGTAGTTGACCCTCATAAAGAGCAAATCGCTGTTAAGGAAGCTAAGAAATTAGGTATCCCAGTGGTTGCTATGGTTGATACTAACACTGATCCTGATGATATCGATGTTATCATCCCAGCTAACGACGATGCAATCCGTGCGGTTAAATTGATCACTGCGAAAATGGCTGATGCTGTTATCGAAGGCCGTCAAGGTGAAGATAGCGTTGAATCAGTAGAAGCAGAATTGGCTGCAACTGAAACTCAAGCAGATTCTATCGAAGAAATCGTTGAAGTTGTTGAAGGTTCAAACGAATAATCAGTAAACTAACCTAAAGGGGCAGGGCTCAGCCCAGCTCCTTTATTTACATTAAAAAATAGGAGAAGAAAAATGGCAGAAATTACAGCTAAGCTTGTCAAAGAATTGCGTGAAAAATCTGGTGCTGGTGTCATGGACGCCAAGAAAGCACTTGTTGAAACTGATGGCGACATCGAAAAAGCGATTGAATTGCTTCGCGAAAAAGGGATGGCAAAAGCAGCTAAGAAAGCTGACCGTGTTGCCGCTGAAGGTCTGACAGGCGTTTACGTAAACGGTAATGTTGCCGCTGTTGTTGAAGTGAATGCTGAAACTGACTTCGTTGCGAAAAATGCTCAATTTGTTGATTTGGTAAATGCAACTGCGAAAGTAATCGCTGAAGGTAAACCAGCTAACAACGAAGAAGCTCTTGCTTTGACAATGCCTTCAGGTGAAACTCTTGAAGCTGCATACGTATCTGCAACTGCAACTATCGGAGAAAAAATCTCTTTCCGTCGCTTTGCTTTGATTGAAAAGACAGATGCTCAACACTTTGGTGCTTACCAACACAACGGTGGCCGTATCGGAGTTATCTCCGTTATCGAAGGTGGAGACGATGCTCTTGCTAAGCAAATCTCTATGCACATTGCTGCGATGAAACCAACAGTTCTTTCTTACAAAGAATTGGATGAGCAATTTGTTAAAGATGAATTGGCACAATTGAACCATGTCATCGATCAAGACAACGAAAGCCGTGCAATGGTTGGTAAACCAGCTCTTCCACACTTGAAATACGGTTCTAAAGCTCAATTGACTGATGCAGTTGTTGCTCAAGCTGAAGAAGACATCAAGGCTGAGTTGGCTGCTGAAGGCAAACCAGAAAAGATCTGGGACAAGATTATCCCAGGTAAAATGGACCGCTTCATGCTTGACAATACTAAAGTTGACCAAGCTTACACACTTCTTGCACAAGTATACATCATGGATGACAGCAAGACAGTTGAAGCTTACCTTGAATCAGTAAATGCTTCAGTAGTTGAGTTCGCTCGCTTTGAAGTTGGTGAAGGTATCGAAAAAGCTGCTAACGACTTTGAAAACGAAGTAGCTGCAACAATGGCTGCTGCTCTTGGTCAAAACTAATCGTTTTTAGCTTAGAAATAGAACGATAAAAAGGTCTGAGATTTTTTCTCAGACCTTTTTATAGGTTTTTAAACATCAAGTTTAGAATGGTGAGCAGCATCACTTAGCTGCTTTTTCTCTTTCTTCCTTATGTGCAATCAAGCCGTTGGTAAAAATCAAGACTGCCAAGAGGAAGAGAAGCACTGTCGTTTGGGGGTAAGTCAAGCTAAACTGATAGACTTTAGTAATAAACAAAAGGGGCAGAGTAACCACCATCATGATCAGAAAGCTATACCATTTGACTCGGTTACTGACTAGCTCCTGTTCGAAGAGCAGGGGAGCATAAAGACAGACGATGAGAGCTCCGATAGGAATATCGACATAGTCAGCAGAAAAGATGGTGAAATACTCAGAGCTGCAAAAAGCCATTTGAGTACATGACGAGAATAGTTGAGCCAATCCATTTTCATTGGATTATCCTCCTTGTTTAGATGATCGTTGGCAGGCAGGAGTTTCTGTCTGTCTTTTCCTTGTGGATTTCCACCTATATTATAACGCTTTAAAAGCAAAAAGCAAGCGGTTACACAAGTCTGACAAAGCTTTTTCACTAGTTTGAATTGTCAGACCTTTCAGTCATCCCTTTTTCTTTCAAAATAGAGACTTTTCCGGTATAATATTAGTCAAAGATAGTCAATGTTAGAGAAGCAAGGAAAAAAGAGATTTATTCTGAAATTCTCAACTGGAAAGGGAAGTCATGAGTGCAAAAAATACATCGGACAGTATTGAAGCATATATCAAATCTATTCTGGCTCAGGCGGGAATGGTTGAACTGAAACGCAGTGAACTGGCTGATGTTTTTCAGGTGGTTCCCAGTCAGATTAACTATGTGATTAAGACGCGTTTTACGGAAAGTCGGGGCTATATCGTCGAGAGTAAGCGTGGTGGCGGCGGCTATATTCGAATTGGAAAGATTGAATTTTCCGACCGGCATCAGATGCTTTGCGGCCTGTACGACAGTGTGGGAGAGCGTGTCAGCCAGCAGGTTTTCACAGATGTTATTCAGCTTCTTTTTGACGAGAAGATTATGACTGAACGTGAGGGCAATCTAATCTTGTCAACAGCGTCGGACTCGATTTTGGGTGATGGGGCTGCGGTGATTCGTGCCCGGATATTAAAAAAGATTTTACAACAACTAGACAGAAAAGGAATGGAATCATAAATGAAATACTCAAAAGCCTTAATAGAAAGCTGGAAGCAGCCCAGCTCTTGGCCGGCCATTTTACGACAGATTATCTGGAATCATGGCATCTGCTGATTGCTCTGGCTAATAATCCCTACAGCGTTGCTGGCTCAGTCCTCAATGAGTTTCCTGTGGAAGTTGATGGATTTGAAGAAGCGGCTTTTCAGATTACTGGTCAGGCTTATCAGAAAGACGGTCACTTCGAGCTGCTGCCTTTTTCTTATCGCTTAGAGGAGCTGTTTGAGGAAGCGGGGCAAATTGCAGAAGCTGTTCGTGCTAAGCATGTAGGTACTGAGCATGTGCTGCTGGCTATGTTATTTGACCGGGGAACCTTGGCCTCTCGTATCCTGGAATTTACCGGTTTTAGCTACGAGGACAAGGAGCAGGGACCGAAAATCAGTGATTTGCGAAAGGTCTTGGAGCAGCGAGCTGGCTGGGGCAAGGAAGATATCAAGGCTATTCGCAGTCTGAATAAGGGGGTAATGGCTGCCAAGCAGACCATGGCTAATATGATGGGGATGCCGGCTTCTACTAGCGGAGGCCTAGAAGACTACACCCGTGATCTGACGGAGCTGGCTAGAGATGGCCGATTGGAGCCCGTCATTGGCCGTGATCAGGAAATTTCACGGATAGTTCAGATTCTCAGTCGCAAGACTAAAAACAATCCAGTGCTGGTTGGAGATGCTGGGGTTGGTAAGACAGCTCTGGCTTTAGGACTGGCTCAGCGTGTAGCGGCTGGTCAGGTTCCGGCTGAACTTGCTAAGATGCGGGTTTTGGAGCTGGACTTGATGAATGTAGTCGCTGGCACTCGCTTTCGCGGAGATTTTGAGGAGCGGATGAACAACATCATCAATGACATTGAAGAGGATGGTCATGTCATTCTCTTCATCGATGAGCTTCATACTATCATGGGCTCTGGCAGCGGTATTGACTCGACCTTGGATGCGGCCAATATTCTGAAACCGGCTCTGGCTCGCGGCACTCTGCGGACAGTTGGCGCCACGACGCAGGAAGAGTATCAGAAACATATTGAAAAAGATGCGGCCCTTTCCCGGCGTTTTGCTAAGGTCAGCATAGAAGAGCCTAATGTGGCTGACAGCATTGCTATTTTACAAGGCTTGAGAAAGAGCTATGAGGACCATCACAAGGTGCAGATTAGTGATCAAGCGATTGAGACGGCGGTGAAATATGCCCATCGCTATCTGACGAGCAAGCATCTGCCGGACTCTGCCATTGATCTTTTGGACGAGGCTAGTGCGACAGTCCAGAACAGAGGACCGCAGAATTACGAGCAGTCGGATTTGACGCCAGTGGATCAAGCCTTGATGGCAGCAGACTTTAAAAAGGTTTCACAACTGCTTGAGCAAGAGCAGCAACCTAAGCTCTATAAACTGAAAGTGGAAGAAGACGATGTCTTGGCTACTCTTAGTGGTTTGTCTGGGATTCCTGTGCAGAAGCTGACTCAGACAGATGCGAAGAAATACCTCAATTTGGAAACAGAACTGCATAAACGCGTGATTGGGCAGGACGAGGCGATTTCAGCTATCAGCCGAGCCATCCGACGGAACCAGTCTGGTATCCGCAGCAGCAAGCGGCCTATTGGCTCCTTTATGTTCCTAGGTCCGACAGGAGTCGGAAAAACAGAGCTAGCCAAGGCCTTGGCTGAAAGTCTCTTTGATGACGAATCTGCTCTCATCCGCTTTGATATGAGTGAGTACATGGAGAAATTCGCGGCTAGCCGCCTCAATGGAGCGCCTCCAGGCTATGTAGGCTATGAAGAAGGAGGGGAGCTGACGGAGAAGGTACGCAACCGACCTTATTCTGTCCTGCTCTTTGACGAGGTGGAAAAGGCGCACCCAGATATTTTCAATGTTCTCCTGCAGGTCTTGGATGATGGTCAGCTGACGGACAGCAAGGGTCGCAAGGTGGACTTCTCCAACACGATTATTATCATGACCAGCAATCTGGGGGCGACCAGTTTGCGGGATGATAAGACGGTGGGCTTTGGAGCGCGGGATATTCGCTTGGACCATGCCAATATGGAAAAACGGATGCTGGAAGAACTCAAGAAAGCATATAGACCGGAGTTTATCAACCGTATCGACGAGAAGGTAGTCTTCCACAGCCTATCTGCAGAAGATATGCAGGAAGTGGTCAAGGTTATGGTCAAACCGCTCATTGCCAGTCTTGCTGAAAAGGGAATTGAGCTGAAGTTCCAGGCCAGTGCCCTTAAGCTGCTGGCTCAGGAAGGCTACGATGTGGAAATGGGGGCACGGCCATTGCGCCGCACTCTGCAGACTCAGGTGGAGGACAAGCTGTCTGAGCTCCTCTTGACAGGAGATTTGACAACGGGTCAGACTCTTAAGGTCGGGGTCAAGGCTGGCCAACTCAAGTTCGAAGTGGCCTAGAAAGCGAAACCTTGCAATGGAAAGTTGAGTGCTTTCGGTTAATCCTTGATAGAAAGCATACCTATAGATACCGAACAGTTATTTCATCATTCAATGAAACTGGGAATTGAAGGATTGGAGGCTGATATGTCGTTTTTTAAAGACTTGTTTGCTGGCAAGAAAGCTAGAGTAAAAGCACCAGAAGAGCGCAAGGCGGCCAGTATCCAGCGTTTGAAAAAGGAAGGCATTCCTTACATTGAGCATTTGCCAGTCATCGAAAGTGCTGAGCAAGTAAGGCCGCGCTCGCTAGAAGAAATTGCGCGTCGAGCTGTTACCAGCCTCTTGATTATTCAGGCGGCCTTGGATATCGAAAATAATAATTATAATGAGGAGAGCCGCCAGTGGCTGCAAGATAAACTGCAGCAATACGGGGTGCAGGAAGAGTTGACGCCCAAAGAAAGGGCAGTCTTGGAAGATCGTGCCGACTCGGCAGCTATTATTAATATGGTTTGGAAATACGAGGCCTATTGGTCCCTGATTTGGTACTTAGGTCTAGTAGATACTTTACCGTTTCCAGATAAGATTTGTGATTGTGATGCTGCTATTGACGCAGTCGCTAGTGCGGTTGACTTTCAGGAATTTCTGGGCAAATGCCAACCGCGCAGCTTAGAAGAGTTACTGGATGAGGATGATTTGATTTATCGTTATCATTGGGCCTGTGTTGATGCTCGGATTCATGACCAGCCAGCACCGGCAGGCCTTGATGAAAGTGTTGTTCTGGAGAGGCGGTCTGGCCTTGACTGGCTGCTGGGGCTAAATACGGCCCAAGACTGGGATGCTGTTGAGCTGCATACCTAGTCCAACTTCTCTTGATTCACTCAATTAGAAAAGGAGGTACCTTTGTCCGCTCGTAAAATGGCTAAAATTGCCATCCTATCGGCTTTATGTGTGGCCTTTCGCTATGCATTTTCCTTTTTGCCCAATGTGCAGCCTATTTCAGCTATCTTTTTCCTGATAGTTATCTTTGAGGATTTGCAGACTTCACTCCTAGTGATGGCTGTGACGATGTTTACATCAGCCTTTCTTTTGGGAATGAGTCCGATCGTCCTCTTTCAGTTGCTGTCCTTTGGACTGATTCTTGCCTTTGGCGGCTGCTCTATCCTCGGTTAAATCTAGTGGGACAGGGAATAGTAGCAGCTCTCCTATCCTTTGGCTATGGCATTGCCATCGATACACTGACAGCCTTGCTGTACAACTATCACTGGTGGTCTTATGCGATTATCAACGCTTTGACTTTCAATATAGCGCACGGACTGTCAACTTTGTTTTTTTACCCACTCTTGTACCCTATTTTAAGGAGGCTCTATAATGAAAAAAATCTTTAGTTTGCTGACACTTGCTTTTGCCCTTCTCCTAGTTGGTTGCGGCAGCAGCCAGACAAATACTGACAAGGGCTCTAGTTCCGCTGATTCTTCTGTCAAAAAGGAACTGAAAATCAGCATCAGTATTGCACCAGATGGTCAGGAGAAGAGCGAGAAAACGGTGGCTGTTGAAGAAGGAAAGACAGCTATGGATGCTTTGAAGAAGGCCTATAAGGTCGAAGAAAAAGATGGTTTTATCACTTCTATTGACGGCCATGCTCAGGATGAAGCAAAGGGCCTCTACTGGATGTTTAAGGTCAACGGAGAAATGGCTCCTAAGGCAGCCAATCAAATCACTGTCAAGGATGGAGACAAGCTGGAATTCTACCAAGAAGTCTATCAGCAATAAATCTTTTATAGAAAGAATCTGATGCTTAAGACATTAGGTTCTTTTTTTGCGCTTAATACAGTTTTTAAAGTGTCTTAAAAAAATATTTTTTTATAAAATTTTTATAAAAAAACTATTGACAAAAGAAAAAAATATAGTTTATAATAAAAATCATAGAAAAAAATAAAATATAAAAAATGATAAAAAGGTTAAACGTATGAAAGAAAAAATTGCAATCGTCTTTGGAACATTTGCTCCCTTGCATCAGGGGCATATAGATTTGATTCAGAAGGCTAAGCGTTCTTACGACAAGGTGCGCGTGGTGGTTTCAGGTTATGAGGGAGACCGTGGGCAGGAAGTGGGTCTATCTCTGCAGAAACGATTCCGCTATACGCGGGAGACTTTCGCAGATGATGAATTGACACAGGTTTACAAACTGGATGAAACTTCTTTTCCTCGCTATCCTCTGGGTTGGGACAAGTGGCTGCCGGCTTTATTGGAGTTGGTGGGCTATGATGCAGAACGCGAGGAACTGATTTTCTTTGTAGGAGAATCAGACTATCAAGCGGAGCTGACAAAGCGTGGTTTTGAAACCTGTTTGGAAGAGCGCCAGTTTGGTATCTCAGCTACGATGATTCGGGAAAATCCTAGTCGTTATTGGAAATATATCGCCCAGCCTTTCCGCCGTCACTTTACCAAGAAAGTGCTGATTATGGGTAGCGCCAGCAATGGTAAAACGACCTTGGCTAAGGATTTGGCTCGCTACTATGATGCTCCGGTTAGTCTGGAATATGCTCGAGAATACCAGATTCAAAATAACGTGCGAGACGATGAGCTGACTCCTAAAGACTACTATTATCTGCTCTTAGGACAATATGCTCAGACTTCCAGATTAATTGACAGCAGCGCCAACCGTGGTCTGGTCGTGGCTGATACAAATTCTCTGGTAACCAAGGCTTACTATGATTACTATCTGAAAGAAAGTCCAGTTCAGGACGAAGAAACAGATACCTTTGACAATCTCTTTGCCAGTATTTTGTCCAAGGAAAAATGGGATTTGATTCTCTTTGCTGAGCCGGTCGGCACCTATGTTAACGATGGTTTTCGCGATATGAGCATGGCAGACGAGGCTATCCGCAGTGATTTTTCCAGCCATCTAAAAAGGCTGAAAGACCAGTGTTTGGCTCATATTCCGACGGTCTATCTAGCTGGTAGTTATTTGGATAATTACCAGGCGGCCAAAGAAGCGATTGACATGATTTATCAAGCGGATTAAAAAAGAAAGTGGTAAAATAGAATGGTAGTAAAAAATCAAAAACTCGCTCCTGCGGATCTCTACGCAGGACTGAAACAAAAATTTCAAACCTTTGCTCGGAATTTCCGCAATGTCTGTGCCGCAGCTAAAAAGCAGGGGATAAAAGGGGGCGCGAAATTGCTCTGGCAAGATTTATTTGGCGGGCGCAGCTTGGCTCAATGGCTCTACTTGATTACTCTTTCCAGTTTGCCTTTCATTCTGGAGTTCACCAGTGGCCAGAAGCAGCATGACTGGCTGGGACTCTTTGCTTCTTGGACAGGCATCGTTTGCGTTATTCTAGTGGCCGAGGGGCGGGCCAGCAATTACCTCTTTGGAGCGGTTAATTCGGCAATTTATCTCCTATTGTCCTTTCAGGCTAGCTTTTATGGAGAAGTGCTGACTACGGTCTACTTCTTTATCATGCAGCCTATTGGCCTTTATACTTGGCTGTCCAACCGGGTCAATGAACAAGATAAGGAAGAACCCCTCTCATTTTGAAGCTAAGAAGTTAGACTGGCGTGGCTGGCTTAAATATTTGGCCTTGACGGCTTTGATTTGGATTGGTATGGGCTTTGCCTATAAGAGCATTCACAGTCACCGTCCTTTCCGTGATAGTGTGACAGATGCGACCAATGGTATCGGTCAGCTTCTTATGACTGGTCTCTACCGCGAGCAGTGGATTTTCTGGATTGCGACCAATCTCTTCAGTATCTATCTCTGGTGGGGTAGCAATCTCCATATCCAGGCCATGTACTGGGTCTATACCCTTAATAGTATCGTCGGATGGTATCAGTGGACCAAGGCCGTGAAGAAAGCTTAGACCAAGGCTTGAGATTTTTGATAGAAAAAGATAGCTTAGGAAAGGAAGAAACTCATGACCAAACAGGATATCCCATCGGGAATGTCAGAAAAAGAATACTACGAAACCATGGCGGATGAGTCCGCCTTTTTGGCATGGTACAAGACACAGGATTTGCCCAAGTACGAGACACCTAGTGTAACAGCGGATATGGTGGCCTACTGCTTCGTAGAAGGTCAGATAAAACTCTTGGTCATCAAGCGTAAGGCTCATCCTTATCAGAATAAATATGCCTTAGTCGGAGGTTTTGTGGACAAGCATGAGGATGCCTATCAGGCCTGCATTCGAGAAGTCAAGGAAGAGGTGGGGCTGGAGATACCGCTGGAAAAGGTTGAACAGCTGATGACGGTATCTACTCCAGGGCGTGATCCACGCGGATGGGTCATCACCATTGCCCATCTGGTCTATCTGCCGGCCATAGCAGTAGACCAAGTACAAGCTGGCGATGATGCCAAGGAAGTCACCTTTCTTGATGTAGACTTTAAGACAAGGAGTTTTAGAGACGGTGAGCGGCTCCTGACAGCAGAGGACTTTGCCTTTGACCACTACCAAATCCTGCTGGAATCTATCAAGCGGATTCAGGGGCGACTGGACTGGAATCCAACTTTTCTCCATCTGCTGGAATCACCGTTTACTGTCTATGAAGGGACTGAGTTGGTCAATCTCATCACGCCTAGACGACCTATTGTCAGCAATAATTTTCTAGTGAAATTTGGAGAATACTTGGAGGAGGCTGGCGTTAAGCGCGTGCCAAAGAAGAAGCCGAGAAAAGTCTATCGGTTGAAGGCAGAAAAATCAGATTAAAAGAAAGCTGATCATATATTTCTCTTGCAGGACAAATTTGTCCTGTTTTTCTTATTTTAATGACGAATAGATAAGTAGGAGCAAGTTTCTCATGACAAAAGAAACAGATTAAGAAATAGAACTTCGCTTGAGAAAAAATTTTTTTAAGAATTTTGCATAAATGATTGACATAGAAAAATTACAGTGTTACAATAATGTTACAAAAAGATTTCTAAATATTACAAGGAGACAAAAGATGAAAACACGTACTTATACAAAAATGATGGCAGCTGCAGTTCTGGCTTCTAGTTTGCTTTTAGGGGCATGTGGTAAGAAAGAAGAAAGTGCAACAAGTGCTAGTTCTAGCAAGACTGTTCAAGTTTCTTCTAGCTCAAAAGTTGCGTCATCCAGCAAGGCCAGCGCTTCTCCTAAGGCTAGCAATAGCGCTTCTTCAGAAGGAGCAGTTAGCCAGCCTGGACAAGCCCAAGCTCCTGCCAGTCAGCAACAGTCTACTGTAGAAGCGCCTCAAGCCCAACAACCGCAGCCGCAGCAAGCTTCAGGTCGACAAAATACTCAGTCTCAACCTGCTCAACCAGCCCAAGCGCCCGAAAGCAATCGCCAGCTTCAGAATAAACAGGCAGCTAGCAATGCTCGCTATAAAGGTGTCTTGACAATGGTGGATGGGGATTTCTCAGCCGCTGCTGGAACTTGGAAGGATGCCAATGGAAATACTGTGACTGTATCAGGTAATGGTCAATTCACAGTCCAGTCTGCAGATGGAAAGACAGATAATTATTCCATTGCTTCCTACTCTTATACACTGGATGATGGCAAATACAATGCGCAGTTAAGCGGGCAAGGCAATGCCAATCTGCAGATTACAACAGGAGCAGATGGCTCAGTAACAAGCGTTGTAGTGACTCAACCCTAAACAGAACAAAAAAGGAAGTCCAATTGGCTTCCTTTTGGTTTTATTTTTGAATTTGTAAGAGTTCTTCGATTTCAGCCAGACTTTCAGCTTGTGAAATAGCACCGCGGAGCTTGGCTGCTCCGGCAGTACCGCGCAGATAATGTGGTGCTAGGCCCCGGAATTCGCGGATAGCCACATATTCTCCTTTGAGATTTACCAAGCGGGAGAGGTGGTCGTGGGCGATTTTCATCTTGTCCTCGAAGCTGAGGTCTGGAAGGACTTCGCCGGTTTCAAAGTAGTGGTTGATTTGGTTAAAGAGGTAGGGATTTCCCATAGCTGCTCGACCTACCATGACGGCATCGGCACCGACTTCCTCGATACGCTGTTTAGCGTCTTGGACGCTGCGAATATCACCGTTAGCGATGAAAGGAATCTTGGTCAAAGCTTGGGCTACATCGTGCAAGGTCTCAAGATCAGCATGACCAGTATACATTTGCTCACGGGTGCGGCCGTGCATAGCTAAGGCTGAGACTCCAGCGGCTTCGGCTGCTAGAGCATTTTCTACAGCTAGTGAGCTGTCAGACCAGCCAGTCCGCATCTTGACTGTCAGGGGGATATCCAGAACAGACTGGACCTTGTTGATGATTTTATAGATTTTCTCAGGGTTCTTGAGCCATTTTGCTCCAGCTTCGTTTTTGACGATTTTATTGACCGGGCAGCCCATATTGATATCGACGATATCCGTCTTGGTGTTTTCTTGGATAAATTCCGCTGCGCGGGCTAAGCTATCTTCGTCACTACCGAAAAGTTGGATAGAGACTGGATTTTCTCCTTCATCAATGTGGAGCATATGAAGGGTTTTTTCGTTGTTATACTGGATGCCCTTGTCAGAGACCATTTCCATGACGACCAAGCCTGCTCCTAATTCTTTGGCAATGGTTCGGAAAGCAGAGTTGGTTACGCCGGCCATAGGCGCCAGAACTGTGCGGTTGGGAATTTCAACATTCCCAATCATAAAAGGGGTATTAAGATTTGTCACGAATCAGTTCCTCCAGGTCATTTTGGTCAAAGTGATAGGCAGTTTGGCAGAATTGGCAGACGATTTCAGCTCCTTGGTCTTGGTCACGCATCTCTTCTAAGTCAGCCTTTGGCAGGGTAGCCAAGGCATTCATGAAGCGCTCTTTGTTACAGTCGCACTGGAAGCGGATTTCCTCTTCAGACAGGCGTTTGTATGGCTCATTACCATAGATGGCAGCCAGCAGAGCTTCGATATGGTCATCAGATTCCAGCAGTCTTGAGATAGCAGGCATTTCTTGGATTCGCTTCTCAAAGCGGGCAATTTCAGCTTCTTTGGCACCAGGCAGAACTTGTACTAAGAAACCGCCAGCGACCTTGACTTTATCATTCTCATCCAAGAGGACATTGAGGCCAACTGCGGAAGGTGTTTGCTGGCTTTCGGTTAGGTAGAAAGCTAGGTCTTCGCCGATTTCTCCAGAGATGAGAGGAGTCATGGAGTTGTAAGGATTGCCAGTACCGTAGTCCGTGATGACGAGGAATTCTCCTTGGCCTACAAAAGGACCAACCAGAACTTCGCCGGTGGCAGTCTTTTTGATATCTACACCGGGATTCTGTACATAACCTTTGACATTGCCCTCGGTATCTGCTACTGTGATAATCGCGCCTAATGAGCTGGTTCCGAGGACCTTGACGGTAATCTTGGTCTGGCCTTTTTCATTTGCAGCCAAAATCTGGCTGGCAATCAGTGTGCGGCCAAGTGCAACAGTAGAACTTGCTTGAGTTTGATGTTTTTCTTGAGCGGTCCGAACCGTCTCTGTGCTATCCAGCACATAAGCGCGGAATGAACCATTTTCTGAGATAGTTTTGATAATTTTGTCCATACCTTTTATTTTAACATAAAATAGAAAAACAAGCGCGAGGCTGCGCTTGTTTTTTGGGGTTAGGAAGCATTTTAAGAGCAAAAATAGTATAATAAAATAAAAAGCAGAGGAGGCTAGTATGAACAAATCTTTGAAAGCGGCAGTCTATGGTCTGGCAGTAGCTGATGCATTAGGAGTTCCGTATGAATTTTTAACCCGAGGCAGTTTTAAAGCGATTGAGATGGTGGGCTATGGCAGCCATCAGCAACCTGCTGGCACTTGGTCAGATGATACCAGCCTTGTTTTGGCGACCTGTGATTCTATCAGGGAAAAAGGTAAGATTGATCCTGTTGATATGCAGCAGCGGTTTAAAAATTGGCTCTTCGAGGGAGTCTACACGCCAGATGGTTTGACCTTCGATGTAGGAAATGCGACTCGCGAAGCCTTGACAAGTGGACACGGTCTGTCTGATGAATATTCCAACGGGATGGTTCTTTGATGCGGATTCTGCCCCTAGCCTTTACGGCAGCTGGTCCGTCTGATATTGAGGCTGTTTCCAGTATTACACATGCCCATGCGACTTCCGTGGAGGCCTGCCTGCTTTATGTGGCTATTGCTCGTAGGCTCTTAAAAGGCCAGCAACTACCGGAAATACTATTAGGCTTAGAGACTAGTACGACCTACGCTCGTTTGCAAACTTTAGCAGATCTGACCGAAGATGACATTCGCTCTACTGGCTATGTGGTGGATACCTTGGAAGCAGCACTGTGGTGTCTGCTGACTAGCACTTCTTATCCGGAAACTGTCCTGAAAGCTGTTAATTTGGGCGATGACACTGATACAGTAGCAGCAGTTGCTGGCGGCTTGGCTGGTATCATCTATGGTTTGGAAGGAATTCCTGACAACTGGCTAGCCCAGCTGCGTAATAAAGAACTGTTGGAAAGCTGCTTGTTTTAAAGGGATAATCGGAAGACAGGACTGTATTGATCATTTAAAAAGTAAAACATTAAAAGAGCCATCTAGGCTCTTTTGCTTATTCTGTAGTTAATTCTTTCTGGGCTTCCTTGCCTTGGTCCAACAGGGCTTGGATAATCTTTTGATCACGCAGTTTGACAGAGTTGTTGATGGTCTCTGCAGATTGGATAACAGTGGCTTCTAGCAGAGCGCGTTTTTCTCGTCCTTTATCAATGGCTTCGATAATGCCTTGATTTTGTGCGACGAGGCTTTCTGCCAGCTTAGTGACAGATTCAACAGCGATAGTAGGGCTTTGGGAAATCCGCTCCAGTTGAGGAATGACTTCCTTGCTCGTTTCGGCGAGCATTTGCAGGGCAGCGTTATTCGCATTAGAGATAGCGTCAGCTACCTGACCAGACTTCATCGATTGCTGGAGAATGCCTAACTGGGCGATAGACAGTTTCATAGTTGGAATGGTATTTCGACGGAGCATTCCAAGTTTGGCGCATATCAGAGGAAACCTTGACCAGATTACGCATTTGAGGGGTAGTTGCCCAAGCCACATAGAGACGGCTGACATATTCAGTATGTTGCTGCTCTAAGGTATTGACCACCTCTGTCATTCGGGCTAATTCTTGCGATTTTACTTGGTAGTCAACAGTTGTCATATCTAGCTGAGCAACTTCAGCCTGCAGTTTGAGCGCTCGATTGCCAGATTCTTGCTGAGCAGCTTCGATAAAGGAAATAACTCCAACTAGGTTTTCAATCGATTTGGTATTGTCTTCGATCAGCATTTCAGCAGAAACAATATTGCGAGCCAGAACATCCTCTTGCTTGACGACAGTTGCAGCCATGCCGTCCATTTTCTGCTCAATATTTTGTGAGTCAAAATAGAATTCTTGAAGGGTATTTTTGCTTTGTTTGAAGAGTTTTTCCAAGAAATTAGGCTTTTTGTCCAGTTCTGCTACTTGAGCATCCTTATATTTTGCGACAAAGCCATTGAGTTCCTTGTTGGTATTTTTTAAAAGCTCATCCACCTGAGGAATTTGTAATTTTTTCTGCTCGGCTAAGATACGATTGACAGTACCGTTGACCTCTTCTACAGCAGATTGGCCAAAGTCCAGCAAGGCATTTTGGTCTGATACGAAGTTATCCACCAGCTGCGGAGCTTTAGCCGTAATCACACTCTGTTGCTCAGGAGTCAGCTTTTCCAGAAAAGTTAGCTGACCATTTTCTTGAGTCGTGTTGGCTTCGATGATTTCTGTTGTTTTGTCGCTTTTGCTGATAGCATTATTGGCAATTTTATCAATATCAAAATTAAATTCTTGGCTCATAGTTTCTCCTTTGGTTTATCTAGCTTAAAGCCGGTGTCTGTGTGCTTTTCTTTATCTAAGATGCGCAGGCTAATGTCAAAGTCCCTCAAATCAGCTTCATTTAATTGGCGCAGCGCTTCGTCTAGGTCCAAGTCAAACTGCTCTATAGCTGCTTTGGCCTTGGCTAGCCGCTCCTCTGCATTGTAAAAATCTTTGGGTGAAGCTTTGATTTTGAGGTAACCTTCTAAAATATCTTCGTAGTGCTCCATCTGGGACTGATGAATGGCAGTCAGCTCTTCCTTATTATTGCTTTCGGATTGAGAGATTTTTTGAAGAATGGCCTCATGGTCAATCTGAATATTGCGAACCGTAGCGACCAATTCTGGGGCTAGCTCTTCTAGACTAGTTTTCTTAGGCTGAGCTTCTTTTCGTTTTTTCTCTCGTTCAATCTTTCTCAGTTGTTCATCAATTTCATCGGTTACGGTACGAATTTTGGTCTGGATCCGCTGGTAGACTGAAGCAGGAATTTCTCCTCGTAGGTCGTTAGCAGCATTTTTGATATAGGTTAGCTGGGGAAGAATTTCTAGAGCTAAATTCTGATAGCTTTCTTGGTCCCCATCTTCTTGGTAGGCTTCCAATTTTTTTATGCGGCGGTCAGCCTGACCAATTTCTGATTTCAAATCTTCAATACGGCCAATGCTGGCTTGCTTTGCTTCAATCCGAACTTTTTTCTGGCTTTGGTGGCGATAGATTCCGTAACCAATAGCCCCCAGAATAGCTATGGGAATTAGATAGCTGGCTACAGCTCCAGAACCAAATACAAATACAAGTATCCAAATCCAGCTAAACCATTCTGGTTGCTGGTTAGAATCATCCTTTTTTCTCGACATGGACTTTGCTCTTTCTTCTCAATGTGATATCTCTATTTTAACATAAAAGCTGGTTTTTGAAGGATAAAGATTGAAATGATTTTATATATTGAGACCATTTTTTATATTTGCTTAATTCAAAAAGACATTTGATTCCTATCAATAAAGCAAGCGTCATTTCTAAAACGAAAGTTTCTTCGTTTCTCTCAAATATGCAAACAAAAATCGCAGGGCATTCCTTGCGATTCGTATGTTATCAGTCCATTTCTGGGAAAAGTTTGGCCAGTATTTTAGGTGTGATGCTTTGTCCCGGTCCCTCAGCACAATAGGTGTGCATATACATAGAGGGGTTGAAGTTGAGCTCGATGCAGGTACAGTTGGGATTTTCCTTTGTGGAAATAGCAGAGCTGTCAGGGATAATCAGGTCAACGCCACAAGCCCAAGCTCCCATAGCCTTTGCCATGTCAGCAGCAAGTTCCTTATAAGATGGGTGCATGCTGTCTGTGACGTCAATCGAGTCTCCGCCAGTAGAAATGTTGGAATTGCGCCGCAAGTCAACCTTGACTCCATCAGGCAGGATATCATCTGGTCCATAGCCTTGCTGATCCAGCATAAGCAGTTCAATATCACCCAGTTCAATGATTTCGAGTGGTGAACGATGGTCTCGCCCGCGCAGAGGATTGTCATTTTTGATGGCCACCAATTCTCTCACGGTATGCTGACCGTCTCCGACGACATTGGCTGCTACTCGCAAGAGGACTGCCTCACACTGACCGTCTAAGACAAAGAAGCGGTACTCCGTTCCTGCGATAAATTCCTCCACTAAGACAGCAGCGTCTTCTGAAAAAGCAATCTCTAAAGCCTTGCGATAAGATTCCAGGCTAGCTGGTTCTTGGAAGATAGAGATGCCTAGTCCGAAGTTGGTTGACTTGGGTTTGACGACAATTTGTCGGTCCTTAATCAAAGGGTAATAGGCCAGTCCGTCTTCAAGGGAAGAAAATTCTGCTCCAGCCGGAACAGGAAAGTCAGCTGCAGCCAAAATCTTTTTGGTGACCGTTTTATTGGCCATAGCCAGAGGGATGACATAGTTATCCTTGGCGGTCATATTGCCGTTCTTGACATATTCCACATGGTGACCATGGCAAAGCTTGAGAAATTGGTCATTTTCATCTAAAATTTTGACATTAAGCCCCTTTTGAATAGCATCAAAGAGCAGCATCTGGGTGGACAGTTCCATATTTTCGTATCCTTTGAGGGCATAAGGAGCAGTCCAAGCGTAGCGGTGATATTCCTCTGCTTTTTCTAGTCCAAAGGCCATTAAGGAATCCTGCTGGATATGAGGCAGGAGTTGACCAGATAGGGTTAGCTGAGGATTTAGTAGTGCCTCTTTAAGCTGATCAAACAAGGTTTGGTAGTAAGTTGGCAGTTCAAAATGTTGAATGAGCTCTTCCATAGCTTGAAGAATGGTTGATCTGTCTGCCTCATCTGGTAGGGCAGTCAGCGGGTGGCTACAAGCAATTTTTTGGTTCAAGTCGTGGGCAGCTTTTAATATTGCATCAACATTTTCTATATCATCTAGCCAGAGCAGGCTTAGTAAAAAGAGATGGACGGTATCTAAGGTCTCTTGGCTAATGCCTAAATGGTCAAAAGGATTGAGGTCAAAGCAGCGGAATTCCAGATAAGTGATGCCTTGCTCCAGATAGGCACGATTGTGCTTCTGTCCACGGAAGCGAACGGCTGAGTAAAATTCCTTTTCAGCGCTGAGCTCGCCTGACTGAACGTAGTTTTCAATATCAGTTACATATTGCTCCAAAGAAGCGTAGGACACCTGAATATTCTCGTCATTGACATAACCATAGTCGCTGTTACGAAAAGAGCGGATAGGCTGGGGAATGTCCTGACTGTAGAAACCAGCTTCTGCCAAAGGGGCAGCACCGTAGAGATAGGTTAAAATCCAGCGAAAGCGCAGAAAGTTTCGAGCCAGCTTGAGATAAAGGACATTTTTAAAGTCCTTGAGCGAATGGTGGGAGCTGGCCTGAAAGAGAGCAGTGACCAGATCTTTCCCTAGCTCTATGTTGTAGTGGATGCCAGAGATAGCCTGTAGTTTTTTACCATATTTCCGCTAAGCCCTCTCGGTAGTGGCGCTCGTAGTCGTTTTCCAGATGGGCGATGGCAATCTCTTCTTCAGTCAGCTGTGGTGGCATGGACAGGGGCCAGAGGCGTTCACTCTGGTCAATCGAGCGACCAGCCACATCGCTGATAGCTCCCAGTAAGCGCCGTGCTTCCTTAGTCGAGTGAGCGATAGGTGTAATTAGCTCCAGTTGTTGCTCGCTGAAGTCTGTTTGGATGGTCGGATGGAAATTGCGGGAACCCAGCTGACTAGGATGGGCAGTTTGAGCTAAGTGTCCGTCAGCTGTCACCCGCAGATTTTCCCTCTCTAGACCAAAGGTCGCTTGGAGAATAGGGCTTGATGTATCCAGTTTCTGCAGTAATTGATTAATCGTCATCGTTTCACCGTCCTATGATAGTAATTTTAGTCTATTACAAACAGAAAAAGAAAACAAATTTCCGCTACGGTTTTACAAAAAAATCCGAACTTTTATTTTTTTAATAAACTAATAAATTTCAGAAAATACAGATTTTTTTGAAAAATTTAATTCGTTTTCAAAAAGGGAAAAAGCAAATCAAGAATGGGATCCCACCTTGAAAAAAATTGTTAAATTTTTTTCATATAATGAGGTATAAAATATAATCGCAGGTGAGATTCCTGCCTGCTTTTCAAGAAAGGAAGAGCTGCTTCAGCTCAGACAAAATTATGACATCAGTAGTTGTTGTAGGAACCCAGTGGGGAGATGAAGGAAAAGGGAAGATTACAGACTTCCTTTCAGCCAATGCCGAAGTGATTGCCCGCTATCAGGGTGGTGACAATGCCGGCCATACTATCGTGATTGACGGCAAGAAGTACAAGCTGCACCTGATTCCGTCAGGGATTTTCTTCCCAGAAAAAATCTCTGTCATTGGAAATGGAATGGTGGTTAATCCCAAATCTCTGGTCAAAGAATTGAACTACCTGCATGAAGAGGGCGTGACGACAGATAACCTTCGCATCTCTGATCGAGCGCATGTCATCCTGCCTTACCATATCGAGCTGGATCGTCTGCAGGAAGAAGCAAAAGGTGACAATAAAATTGGAACGACAATCAAGGGAATCGGCCCTGCCTATATGGACAAGGCTGCTCGTGTCGGTATCCGCATCGCTGACCTTTTGGATAAAGATATTTTCAGAGAGCGCTTGGAGCGGAATTTATCTGAGAAAAACCGCCTCTTTGAGAAATTGTACGATAGTACAGCAATCAGCTTTGATGATGTTTTTGAAGAATACTATGAATATGGTCAGCAAATCAAGCAGTATGTGACCGATACTTCTGTCATCCTCAACGATGCGCTGGATCAAGGGAAGCGAGTGCTCTTTGAAGGGGCCCAAGGAGTTATGCTGGATATTGACCAAGGTACTTATCCATTTGTAACTTCATCTAACCCAGTTGCGGGGGGAGTGACTATTGGTTCCGGTGTTGGTCCGAGCAAGATTGACAAGGTGGTTGGTGTCTGCAAGGCCTACACCAGTCGGGTCGGAGATGGACCATTCCCAACAGAGCTTTTCGATGAAGTAGGTGACCGCATTCGTGATATCGGCCACGAATATGGCACTACCACTGGCCGTCCGCGTCGGGTAGGCTGGTTTGACTCTGTTGTTATGCGCCATAGCCGCCGTGTGTCAGGGATTACCAATCTTTCGCTTAACTCCATCGACGTATTGAGCGGTCTGGATACAGTGAAAATCTGTGTAGCCTATGACTTGGATGGGCAGCGAATTGACCATTACCCAGCTAGTCTGGAACAGCTCAAGCGCTGCAAGCCGATTTACGAAGAGCTGCCAGGCTGGTCAGAGGACATCACTGGTGTCCGCAGTCTGGAAGACTTGCCAGAAAATGCCCGCAACTATGTTCGCCGAGTGAGTGAGCTGGTTGGTGTTCGTATTTCTACCTTTTCAGTCGGCCCTGGCCGCGAGCAGACCAACATCTTGGAAAGCGTCTGGTCAAATTTATAAAAAAGTCAGCACAAGAAAATTGCTTCTTGTGCTTTTTTGTAGGAAAATTTAATATTAAGACTCATTTAAGATATATATTTTATACTAACAGCATAAACAAAGACCTCCTAACTTTGTTTAAAAATCCTAAACTTTTTTCATAATAATCTCCTGAAAGTCACCCCAGTGGTGGCTTTTACTTTTTCTGAGAAGTGCGACAGGCTTGTGGTATAATGAGATAGATGACTACAGATTTAGAAAGACAATGATGAATTATACGATTGAAGAAAAAGAAGTATTTATGCGGGAAGCTTTAAAGGAGGCGGAGATTGCCCTAGCTCATGATGAAATTCCTATCGGCTGTGTCTTGGTTAAAGAAGGTAAGATTATCGGCCGCGGTCACAATGCACGTGAGGAGCTGCAGCGGGCTGTTATGCATGCGGAGATTATGGCTATCGAAGAGGCGAATCGGCATGAAAATAGCTGGCGCTTGCTGGATACAACGCTTTTTGTGACTATTGAGCCATGTGTCATGTGCAGTGGAGCAATCGGTCTGGCACGCATTCCTCATGTTGTTTATGGGGCAGCAAATCAGAAATTTGGAGCAGCTGGCAGCCTCTACGATATTTTGACAGATGAGCGTCTTAACCACCGTGTAGAAGTGGAGGTAGGTGTCCTCCAAGAAGAGTGCGCTCAAATCATGCAAGATTTTTTTAGAAATCGTCGCCAAAAGTAAAAAAATGTGATATACTATTCATGGAGCAACAGTTTTGCGTGAAGCGGGTCAGGGGGAGGAATCCAGCAGCCCTAAGCGAAGTAAGCTGTGTGCTCTTTTTCTATGCCTCTTAACGAATCAACTCCGAAGGAGGAAGATGAGTTTAGAGACATTGACGCAGTTTGAGCAAAGCTAGAACTAAGTTCCGATGTTGAATGAATCAAGCTTGAAAGGCGCAGATGAATCTTAGAGCTATGGATGCAGTTTTTCCCATAAGGGAAAAATCTGTAAACCGTATAGAGTCTTTTAATGAATTAAGTCCGAAGGAGACAGATGAGTTTAGAAGTATTGATGCAGTTCAATTTACATGTTGGTTTTTTAAATTTTTAGTAGAACTTTATAAAGAATTTACTCGCAAGAAATGGCAATAGCTAACCTCGTTTTTATAAGATATATGCAAACGATTGCTCTCAGTCATGTCCTAGGATTAGCTTATTTAGTAAAATAGTATGGAATAAAAAATGTAAACGTTTTAAAATAGTAAAAGCACTTGCTTATTTTTTCTTAAAGCGTTATCATAAGAGAAAAGAACAATTGGAGGACAAACATGACACATATTAAATTTGACTATTCAAAGGTACTAGATAAGTTTGTAGCACCACATGAAATAGATTATATGCAGCCTCAAGTGACTGCAGCAGATTCTGCTCTGCGAAATGGAACAGGTCCTGGGGCAGAAATGACTGGCTGGTTGAACTTGCCTGAAGAATACGACAAAGATGAATTTGCTCGTATCCAAAGGCTGCTGCTAAAATCCAATCTGATAGTGAAGTATTGATCGTAATCGGTATTGGTGGTTCCTATTTAGGTGCTCGTGCAGCTATCGATTTCTTGAATAATTCATTTGTAAACTTACAAAGCAAGGAAGAACGCAAGGCACCTCAGATTCTCTATGCTGGAAACTCTATCTCTTCAAGCTATTTGGCTGATTTGGTGGACTATGTATCAGACAAAGATTTCTCTGTCAATGTTATTTCTAAGTCAGGAACAACAACAGAACCTGCTATTGCTTTCCGTGTATTCAAAGAGCTCTTGGTTAAAAAATATGGTCAAGAAGAAGCTAATAAACGGATTTATGCAACTACAGACCGGGTCAAAGGAGCAGTTAAGATTGAAGCGGATGCTAATGGCTGGGACACTTTTGTAGTGCCTGATAGCGTGGGTGGTCGTTTTACAGTACTGACAGCAGTAGGGCTTTTGCCAATCGCAGCAGCGGGTGCTGATATCAGCAAGTTGATGGAAGGAGCAAATGCAGCACGTGAGACTTATGCTTCTGACAAGTTGGCTGAAAATGAAGCTTATCAATATGCAGTTGTACGCAACATCTTATACCGTAAAGGTTATCTAACAGAAGTTCTAGCTAACTACGAACCATCTCTGCAGTACTTTTCAGAGTGGTGGAAGCAGCTGGCAGGTGAATCAGAAGGTAAAGACCAAAAAGGTATCTACCCAACTTCTGCTAACTTTTCAACAGACTTGCACTCTCTTGGACAATTTATTCAAGAAGGTACTCGTATCCTCTTTGAAACAGTTATTCGTGTAGATAAGCCACGCAAAAATGTGCTGATTCCTGAATTAGCAGAAGACTTGGACGGCCTAGGCTATCTGCAAGGAAAAGATGTTGATTTTGTTAATAAGAAAGCAACGGATGGAGTTC
>BNJU01001587.1_pt1 | contig 136498 bp, 127 predicted proteins | sample 8539281 | NCBI WGS metagenome assembly BNJU01 (sample SAMD00202456, study PRJDB9452) | human saliva metagenome | isolation source: human saliva | place: Japan | reverse complement strand
AAAGTGTCTGCGGCGTGCAATGATGCGCGATTGTTGCCCCGTGAGCCGATTCTGAGGTGTTGAGGAAGAGGTCGGATGACCTACATTCCTCGGCAGTCACAGTTGTCGTGCGCTCCCCGCGCACCCATCCCTCATGATCGGAATCATCGGCATGTCCCAGTCATCACGTCGCCCGCAGTGCGGGCGTGAAGGACTACTGCGCAGATTCTGTGCGGTGGTCGGTTCTCTTGCGATCGTCCTGGTGACCATGGTGTCGCTCCCGTGGACGGCGCCTCCCGCGGACGCCTCCACCAGTGACCTCACCATTCCCCTGGGGGACACCGCGGTGCAGATCGCCTATGTGCGCACCGTTGACACGGTTGATCGGGTGTACGACACGGTGAACGGAGTCGGCTACAACTCCTACCCGTGGGAGTGGGCCTACTCGCGTGCCTGCACTCGCTACTCGCCGGGGGCCAATAACTACTGGACTGACTATGTTCGCGGCAGCAGCGGCCAGTACGCGGCGGTCGGTTATGGACGCAAGGTGGATGAGGGCCCCTGCCCCACCTACTACCAAGGCGAGCCGGGTGATGTGCAGACCTCGCTGGGTTTCCAGCCCTCCAACACCACGAGCGTCAAGGCCGGAAACGTCTTCCTCGTGGGGCGGATGCGCCACGTCAACAGCCCGATCTACTCCGACAACAGCGCCGTGACCAACCCCTCCCAGGGGAAGGGCACCACCTACTACGGCAGCTTCAACATCAACACCGCCCAGACGATTCAGGCCGACTTCCCGTGGACCGAGTTCGACACGATCAACACGTGCACCGGGAAGCTCGACTCGAACGGCAAGCTCATCATCGGCGACTACGGCACTGAAAATCAGACGGTCAGGACGCAGTACGCCTATGACCGGAACGGGAGGGTTGGCCGTTACGACGGGTCCACCTACACCTACATGTACAAGAACGGCTCCCTGGTCTGGTTCAACGGTGTCATGACCCAGGACTTCACCGACAAGATCGGACACAGCTGCGCCGACGACATCCTCGACATCAAGTCCGACCGCTCCGACACCGCCTGGACGGACCCCAACACCGGCATCAAGTACAAGCTCAAGCTGTGGGGATTCGTCAACAACGGAAACAACCAGGAGTGCCGACCCTGACCTGGAGAAGGCGAGACCTCCGAGCTGGAGGAGCGCTTCATCACCCGTGAGCGAGCCGTCTCCTACGGCTGCCTCTACGGCTCCATCGAGCAGGAGCGCCCGGTGACCTTCGCCAAGGACGTCAAGGCGGACTCATCGGTTCAAGGATCGTTGACGATCCCCACCTTCAACTACGTCAACGCCTCACCGGAAGGAACCTTCGGCGCAAGGAACTGGGGGACCCCCAAGTCCCTGACCCCCACCTGGAGCGCTGAGGACGTCGACCCCAAGACTACACCCTGCTGGCCCCAACGACGCCGCCACGGTGCAGGGAGGCGGGCACCACCCGCAGGCCGCCGTCGACCGGAACGACTGGTGACGTCTGGACCACCGGCTGGTTCCTGCGCGACGTCAGCTGCACGGTGGGGAAGGGCAGCGCCCCGCTGCTGCGCCGTGACGGAACCACCCGCCTGGACAAGTCCGACTCCGTGAACCTCGACCAGCGCACCATCCGCCTCGATGAGACCCAGCTGGCCGAGCGCCAGGACGAGGTCGCCGTCAAGTGCGTCTGGCACAACGAGTACGTCGTCGGCCGTGGGCGCGTCACCCTCGTCAACATCGTCGATGGCGGCAGCGCCAGGCCCGAGCAGTGGACCTTGACCGCCAAGCCCGCCACCGATGGGCTCTTCGGGCAGAAGACCATCACCGGTGCCAGCGGCACGCCCGCCGTCAGCAAGGTCTACACCGCCGGCGGCACCTACGGCCTGTCCGCGGGCAACGGCCCCGAGGGCTACTCTCAGAACGGCCCCTGGGTCTGCACCAACGACGACGGCAGCAACGTGCCCGTCAGCGCGGACAACAAGTTCGTGCTGGGGGAGGGCAAGAACGTCACCTGCGTCGTGCACCAGAAGCCCCAGCAGACCCCCGTCAGCGCGGTCAAGAGCGTTGAGGGCGCCTCCGACGCCGCCACGGCCGGCTCCTACTCCCTGAGCTACACCTGCACCCCGGGCCCCGACGGCAAGGGTGCCTCCACCGGCAAGATCACAGTGGACGCCCAGGGCAACGTCGCGGACCTGCCCGCCCAGCGCGTGGGCGCCACCTGCACCGTCACCGAGGATGCTCGTGACGCCAGGGGACTCAAGCAGCCCGGAACCCCCGCCGGCGGAAGCGTCAGCTGGAAGGACCCGGCCGCCTTCAAGGTGGTCACCAACCCGGGCAACCAGGAGCGGGAGCTCGCCTCCACCGCCGTGGCCCCGACCAACGGCAACGCCGGCGGTGTCACCTTCACCGTGCCCGACTCCTCGCAGGGAGCCGTGCGGATCAAGGTCGTCAACTCCGTCGTCCCGCACGCCGGTATCGACAAGACCTTCGCCAAGGTCGCCAAGAGCACCGAGAAGGTCAACGGTCGCACCACCTTCGACCAGACCTACACCATCACGGTGACCAACCCCTCCGCCAGGGCGGGCCTCACCTACGACCTCAACGACGCCTGGCAGGTCCCCACCGGGGTCACCGTCCACAAGGTCAGCATCTCCGGTGGCGCCATCAACGGCACGGAGACGCCTCAGGCCGGGGTGCCCTACGTCAAGACCGGCATCTCCCTGCCCGCGGGCCAGAAGCACATCTACACGGTGGTGCTCAACGTCTCCGGACCCGACGCCGGACTGCCCGGCATCCAGGGAACCTGCACCCCGGGCGCCGTCGGTCAGGGCAAGGCCATCTACAACAAGGCCTCAGTGACCACCAAGGGCGACGGGCAGCCCAAGGAGGCCGCGGCCTGCGGCACCCTGCCCGCCAACCCCCAGTTCAAGGCCTCCAAGACCCCGCTCGACGTGGTCCGCAACAGTGATGGCACCTTCACCTCCAGCTACACGGTGACGGTCACCAACACCTCGCTGGTCGCCAGCCCGGTGGTCGCCGACCTCACCGACACCCCGCAGATGCCCACCGGCACCCGCCTGAGCCGGATCAAGGTCCTGGAGAAGGGAGTCGACGCCCAGGGCGTCACCCTGCCCGCCATCAACCCTGCCAACGGAACCCTCAACGGCTCGATCACCCTCATCAAGGGCGGCACCGGCGAGAGCCTCGCCGCCGCTCCCCGGGCCGGGGCCGACGGTGGCAGCCGCACCTTCACGATGCAGATGACCTTCACCGTTCGTGAGAACACCCCGGGCTTCAACGAGTCCGACTTCCAGTGCGGTCACCAGCGCGCCGACGGCAAGCCCTCCGGCCTGGTCAACACCATCGCCATGGAAGGCGACACCGACGGCGAGGGGAACAACCACGGTTGCCTGTCCACCGACGGCAAGCTGAAGTTCTCCAAGGAGGTCACCACCCAGCCGGGCAACGGCTCGACCTTCGACGTCGTCTACACCGTGAGCGTGGTCAACGAGGGATCGCTGTCGGTGTCCACCGGACCCGATCAACGACAAGCCCTCCTTCGCCCCCGGGCTCAACCCGACCCTGGTCAAGGTGCAGCGCGAGATGGGACCGACCCGGACGGTCAACGCCCAGGCCGACGGCTCCTACCGCCTGTCCGACAACGAGACCCTCTACTCGGGCCTGACGATCCGCTACACCGTCACCTTCACGGTGAAGATCGACCCGTCGGTCACCGGATACCGCGATGAGCTGCTGTCCTGCACCACGGACAAGGGGCGCCTCGTTCCCGGCCACGGCCTCTACAACAAGGTCGTGCCTCAGACGGGCAAGGACTCCGACACCCGGCCCGACCACGACGTGGCCTGCGCCAACGTCTCGCCCAATGCCGGCAAGCGCATCCTGTCGATCGTCAAGACCGGCAGCCAGGGCCCCCTGGACGACGCGGCCTTCGACCTCTACCCGATGGACCCCTCCACCCCGGGTGCCAAGCCCCTGACCGACGGCGTGACCTTCACCGGCGGCAAGGGAACCGGAACCTTCACCACCACGGGACTGGCCATCAACCGCGAGTACTGGCTGGTGGAGACCAAGGCTCCCGCCGGGCACCAGCTCATGGCCAAGCCGGCCCGCTTCAAGGTGACCGACACGGGCATCGAGCTCATCACCGCCACTCCCGGCGGCTCGGCCCTGACGGTCTCGCGCAGCGGGGCCAGCAAGTCCGACGACACCATCACCGTCCGAGACCTCCAGATCGGCACCCTGCCGCTGTCCGGTGGACGCGGAATCGGCATGAACATCGCCGTCGGAATCGCGGCCATCACCGGCGCCGGCCTGCTGGCACTGCGTCAACGAAAGACTTCCTCGTTCGGGCGCTCAGCCTGATCGCGAGAAGAACCCACGACTCCGCTCCGTCGCGCGCGGGTCACCCCTTCTATCCCTCATTCATCCCAACAACACAGGAGAGAACAGCAATGCACTCCCTCAACACGCGCCGGGGCCTCGGCCTCGCCGCTGCGATGACGCTCGCCGCCGGCGCGCTCGTCGCCCCGACCGGCGCGGCGGCACCCGCTGACCCGAACGGCTCCACCATCGACCCCGACGCGGCCACCACGCTGACCGTCCACAAGTGCGAGCAGACCGACACCAACGGCGTCAAGGAGGGGACCGGTAACGAGGACCCCCAGGCCGAGTGCAAGCCCGTCTCCGACGTCGAGTTCACCATCACCAAGCTGAACGTGGACCTGACGACCTACGACGGCTGGAAGACCCTCGCCGACCTCAAGGGTGACGTGGTCAAGGCCGGTGCCCTCAAGAGCACCACCGTCCAGAAGATCACCACCGGTGCTGACGGTCTGGCCTCCTTCACCGACGCCCAGACCGAGGTCGGTGCCTACCTCGTCAGCGAGACGCGCACCCCGGACAAGGTCATCCCGGCCGAGGACTTCGTCGTCACCCTGCCGATGACCAACCCGCAGGACACCGCCAAGTGGAACTACAACGTCCACGTCTACCCCAAGAACACCCTCTCCGGTGTGGACAAGCAGGTGACGGACAAGCCGGCCCCCGGCTCCGGGCGCGACATCACCTACACCATCACCACCTCCATCCCGAAGGTGGACTACCCCGGCGGTGCGCGCATCAAGCGCTACGAGGTCGTTGACCGCCTCGACAAGCGCATCAACAAGGACGCCCTGACCCCGGTCGTCAAGATCGTCGGGCAGAACGAGGTGACCCTGGCGAACGGCACCGACTACACCCTCATCACCGCCGAGGGCAAGGACCACAACTGGGCCACCATCCAGCTCACCGAGGAGGGCCGCCGCAAGGCCTCCGAGGCGCGCTACAACGGCAACGGTGACACCAAGATCGAGGTGACCCTGACCGCCAAGTTCGACGCCGCCGTCAACCTCGAGGGCGACCTGTCCAACACCGCGGGCCTCATCCCCAACGACAGCCCCAACTTCACCTGGGACCCGAACAACCCCGGCACCACTACGGACATCCCCGGCATCCCCACCACCCCCGTGCTCTCCAAGTACGGCAAGGTGGTTCTCACCAAGACCGGTACGGACGACCTGGCCGACAAGACCAAGTACAACGGCGCCCAGTTCCAGGTCTACGAGTGCACCAAGACCGCCAGCGGTGCCACGCTGCGTGACTCCGACCCCAGCACCCAGACCGTCGACCCGCTGACCATCGGTGGGGAGAAGACCTTCACCACCGCCGGCCAGGGCACCGTGGAGATCAACTACCTGCGCGCCAACGACTACGTCAACGGTGCGAAGAAGGACCAGCTGACCGACGAGGACTACTACTGCCTCGTGGAGACCAAGGCCCCCGAGGGCTACAACCTCCAGGCCGACCCGCTCCCCTTCCGGGTCCTGGCTGAGAAGGCCGAGAAGAAGGCCGCGACCGAGGTCACCGTCACCGACGTCCCGAAGAACGCCGGCTTCCGCCTGCCGCTGACCGGTGCCAACGGCGTCATCTTCCTGACCGTTGCCGGCGCCCTGCTGGTGGCCGGTGGCGCGGTGGTCGCCTACGCCAACAAGCGCCGTCACGTTGCCAAGCACTGACAGCCTCTGGCAGCCCCTGGCAGCCACTGAGGTGACCGGCCCCAGCCGGCCGTCATCACGCTGACTGCTTCCTTGTGGGGGAGGCGGGAGAACCCGTCTCCCCCACACGGGCGTCGCAGGGATCCTCCCTGCCAATCGTTAAAGCCACCACCGATCCCCACCCGTCTCTCGCAGCGAGCTCCGCAGACAACCCGACGCAGGAAGGCACGGTTCTCCGTGACAGCGCTACTCCCATCACTTCGTGACCGCATCTCCCAGTCCCGCATGAGCCAGGCCCAGGGGAGCCCGACGGCGCGGCCACGCAGCCCGGCCCCGACGGCCCCGCCTCACCGGAGATCGACCCGAAGAAGGCGGCCCGCCGCAAGGTCCTGCGTGAGCGCTTCCTGACCTGGCTGCCGCTGGTCCTGGTGCTCGTCGGCGTCGCCGTCCTCCTGTACCCGGTCATGGCGACCCAGCACAACAACGACGAGCAGCAGCGCCTGGCCAAGATGTACACCGCCACCGTGAACTCGGCCGGCCCGGAGACCATCGCCAAGGAGCGCGCCTCCGCCGAGACCTACAACAACAACCTGGAGAGCGCGCCGATCCTCGACCCCTGGCTCGAGTCGCAGCGCCCCGACACCCCCCAGTACCAGGCCTACCTCCACGAGATGGACATCGACCCGGTCATGGCCCGGATCGTCATCCCCTCCATCCACGTGAGCCTGCCCATCTACCACGGCACCGACAGCCGCACCCTGACGGAGGGAGTCGGGCACCTGTTCGGCACGAGCCTGCCGATCGGGCGGCCCCTCCACCCACTCGGTCCTCACCGGTCACACCGGGCTGTCCACCGCGACCATGTTCGACAACCTCAACCAGCTCAAGAAGGGCGACGTCTTCTACGTCTCCTCCCTGGGGCAGACCCTCAAGTACGAGGTCAACGACATCACCGTCGTCAAGCCCGAGGAGACCGACTCCCTGCGCAAGGTCCCCGGACGCGACCTGGTCACCCTCATCACCTGCACGCCCTACGGCGTCAACTCCCACCGCCTCCTGGTCACCGGCGAGCGCGTCCCCATGGACCCCACGGCCGCCGCGGCCGAGGAGGCCAAGGCCCTGCCCGCCCCCATGCAGACCTGGATGAAGGCCATCATCGTGGCCGTCGTCATCATCCTGGCCGTCGTCGTCGGAATCCTCGTGCGCCTGTGGTGGACGCGCCGTCGCCGCTCCCGGGGTGCCGCTGGGCGAGCCGTCAAGGGCTCAGCCGCCCGCGAGGCAGGCCGCGGTGATGACTCACCCGACGACGGTGCGCGCGAGCGCTGGCCCGGACGCCCCCTGCAGGACGTCGTCGGCCCCGCCGGGGCCGCCGGGGCAGCCGTGGCCGATGCGCAGTTCACCGATGACACCAGCGAGCTCGAGGTCATCAGCCCATCGGGCCGCCGCGGGGCAGAGCGCCGGAAGCGACGCCTCCCCGGACCTGAAGGCCGCGCCCACTGAGCCGCAGGAACCGCGGACCGCCTCCCCCTACGGGCCGATCACCCCGGCCGCAGGGGGCCAGGGGGAGGACCCGTTCAGCGACCTGGAGGCACGCGAGTCGTGAGCAGTCCCGCACAGGAATCGCTGCTGACTTCCTATTGGTTGGTGCGTGCCAGAACCTACGATCGGCCGGTGGCCTCCTTTCAGTCGCAGTCCTCCCGCTCCCTGGGACAGCTGCGCCTGCGCGGGGGCCTGCTGGCCCTGTCCTGCCTGGCGGCGACGCTCGGCCTGTGGGGGCTGTTCGTGTTCACCCACACCGGCCAGGCCCTCGACGCCATGGCCCTGGAGGGCTCGGAGATCGGCTCGCACTACGTGAGCGCCCACGCCCGCAGGCTCCTGTCGGTGGTGTCGATGCCGGCCGCGGTCGTCCTGGTGGTGACGATCCTCGTCATCGGCCTGCTGCGGCGCAGCCACCGGCGCGCGGTGTGGGCCGTCGTCGCCGTGGTCGGGGCCAACCTGACCACCCAGATCCTCAAGTACCAGTTCCTGTGGCGGCCCGACTTCAACATCACCGAGCGCTGGGACAACGCCAACACCCTGCCCTCGGGGCACACCACCATGGCGGCCTCGGCCGCGGTCGCCCTCATCCTGCTGTCCGGGCGGCGCTGGCGGCCGCTGTCGGCCTGGGCCGGGGGGCTGTTCACCGTTGCCATGGGCTACTCCACCCTCGTGTGCCAGTGGCACCGCCCCTCCGACGTCCTGGCCGGGATCTTCGTGCCCGTGTCCTGGGGCGCCCTCGCCGTGGCCGGCGGGGCCTGGCGCGCCCCCTGGTCGCTGCGCGAGGGGACCGGGGAGGAGAGCTCCGGTGAGGTGCCCGGACTGACCACCGTGGGGACGATCCCCGTGACGGCCGCCGGTCCGCGCCTGTGGCACCAGCTCGTCGCCAACATTCTCATGGCGGCCGCCGGCGTCGTGTGCACCCTGGGGGCGCTCGGCCTGGGGGCCTGGGTGTGGTGGCACCTGGACGGCCCGGAGACGCGCTGGCAGCTCTTCGGCGCCTACGCCACCGGGTCGGTGGCCGTCGTCGGCGTCACCTGCCTGACCCTGTCCGCGCTCGTCTCGCTGACCGACTGGGGCCGCACCCGCCGCAAGCACGAGGCCCGCCACCGCGACTGACGCCTACCCGGCGCCGTCGGGTATGAGCCCCACTGAGGGGGATCGCCGCTCACTCCACGAGGGTGGGGTGCTACTGGAGGAGGGTTGGGGTACTCGGGGTAGGGTGGGGCCTTCGTGCAGTACGCACAACCCTCTGCGAAGAGCGCCCCGCCCTCGTGCAGGTGCCCCTCCTCGACGACGGCGGCCGGGGAGCCTGACGCTGAAGGTGGTCCCGTGGTCCTCGGGCGCGGTGGAGGAGTCGACGTCGATGCTCCCGCCGTGGGACTGGACGATGGCCAGCGCGATCGACATGCCCAGGCCCGTGGAGCCGGTGCGCCGCTCGCGCGAGGAGTCCCCCGGGCGAAGCGCTCGAAGAGGCGGTCGCGCACGTCGGGGGCGATCCCCGGGCCGTCGTCGTGGATGCGCACGATGAGTGTGTCCCCCTCGCGGGCCAGCGTCGTGGTCACGTGGCTACCGGCCGGCGTATGGACCCGGGCGTTGGCCAGGAGGTTGACGACGACCTGACGCAGACGGGCCTCGTCACCGATGACCAGCGGAGGCTCGGGCAGGAAGTCCTCGGCCTCCTCCGGCGTGGCGTCGGCCGGCGGCTCCAGGACGGCCAGATCCAGCTGCCAGTCGTGGTCGGGGCCGGCCGCGCGGGCGTCGGCCACCGTGTCCACCAGGAGGCCGACCAGGTCCACCTCCTCGCGGCGCAGCTCGCGCCCGGCGTCCAGACGGGCCAGCAGCAGCAGGTCCTCGACGAGCGCCGTCATCCGCACCGACTCGGAGTGCACGCGCTCCAGGGCGTAGGTGGCCTCCTCCGGCAGGTCGGCGTCGGCCCCCTCGCGGCGGATGAGCTCGGTGTAGCCGCGGATCGAAGCCAGCGGCGTGCGCAGCTCGTGGGAGGCGTCGGCCACGAACTGGCGCACCTGCGTCTCCGAGCGCTGGCGCGCGCCCAGGGCGGACTCCACGTGCCCCAGTAGCGTGTTGAGGGCGCCGCCGACCTGACCGACCTCGGCCGAGGAGTCCAGGTCCGCCTTCTCCACGCGGTCCTCGATGCTCACCTCGCCGCGCTCCAGCGGCTGGGAGGCCACGCGCTGCGCGGTGCGGGCCACCCGCTCCAGGGGCGCCAGCGAGGAGCGCACCATGGTCCGCCCGGCCAGGGCCACCACGAGGGCGCCCAGCAGGGCCACCGTCAGCTCGATGAGCAGCTGGGTGCGGATGAGCCCCTTGTCGCCCTCCAGGGAGAGCCCGGTGATGACCGTGCTGCCCGAGGCCTCGTCGCGGGTGGCCACCACCCGGTAGCTGCCCAGGTGGTGCAGGTGCACGGTGACGGGGTGGTCCTCCGTGGCCTGGGACAGCAGCAGCCGGCAGTCCTCCTTGGAGATGGACGCGTAGTGGCCGTTCTTGTCGATGTAGGCGGCGGTCTCACTGCTCGCAGTGTCGGAGGACGAGGTCTGCGTGGTGATGAGCGTCAGCGTGCCGGTCGACTGCCCGGCGGCGTCGAGGCCCGGAGGGACCCCCTCCTTGCCGGGGCCGCCGTCGGCCCCGTCGGCCCCGTCGGGCTGATCGCCCGGCTTGTCCGCGCCCTCCTGGGCCGCCTCATCGGAGGCCTTCCTGGCCTCCTGCGTCAGGTCATGGCGCTTGTCGGCGGCGCGCTGGGCAGCCGCCATCAGCTGGCTGTCCGTGCGCGCCATGAGCGTGTGGCGCAGGCTGACGGTGGAGAAGGCGCTCATGACCGCCGCCATGACCAGCACCAGCCCGAGCACCCCGACCACCAGCCGAGTGCGCAGACTGCGAGGAGGCGTGAGCAGCGAGCCGGGTCTCCACGAGCGCAGGCTCATCCGCCGCCCGGGTCGGTGCCGGCTGCTGGGACATCGGCGGGCGCTCAGTGGCGCTCATCGGTGCCGGCGGCCGGCTTGAGGACGTATCCGACGCCGCGCATCGTGTGGATCATGGGCTCGCGGCCCTTGTCGATCTTGCGGCGCAGGTAGGGAGATGTACAGCTCGACGATATTGGCCTGCCCGCCGAAGTCGTAGTTCCACACCCGGTCCAGGATCTGCGGCTTGGACAGGGACCCGGCGGGGGTTGCGCATGAGGTAGCGCAGCAGCTCGAACTCGGTGGCGGTCAGCTGGATCTCGTCCTCGCCGCGCCAGACCTCGTGGGAGTCCTCGTCCATGCGCAGGTCCCCGACCTCCAGCATGGGAGGCCTGCTTCTCCTCGCTGGCCCCGGAGCGCCGCAACAGGGCGCGCAGCCGGGCCACGACCTCCTCCAGGGAGAAGGGCTTGGTGACGTAGTCGTCGCCGCCGGCGGTCAGTCCCGGCCACGCGGTCCTCGACGGCGTCCTTGGCCGTCAGGAACAGGACCGGCACGTTCGGGCGGTGGCCGCGCACCCGGCGCATGACCTCCAGGCCGTCGAAAGTCGGGCAGCATGATGTCCAGGACGATGACGTCGGGGTCGATCTCCTGGGCCGAGCGCACGGCTGCGATCCCGGTCCCGGCGGTGGTGACCTCCCAGCCCTCGTAACGCAGGGGCGGAGGCGAGCAGGTCGGCGAGCATCTGCTCGTCGTCGACGACCAGGACGCGCAAGGGGAGCCGTCGGCACGGGTGAGGTTCTCGGTGGGGGCGTTAGTCACGTCGTCTATTCAACAGGAAGGCGCTGTGCTCGACCACAGCGCAACCTGTGTCTCGACTGTGTTACCGATCTGAGACCGAACGGAGACGCGGCGGCTCGAACGCTGTGACATGCTTAAGTGGTCATGCGTCTTGGTTGTTGATCTCACATTCGCATGCACCGGAACGTTACTTCGTAACGTCACCCCATAGAGAAACGGTCCAGTGGTATCTCGGCCGTCCCCTCATCCAGCGTGTCGCCGTCGGTGAATCGGCGTCGGCCTTCTTTCCCTCATACATCCCTCATACAGCTACAGCAGGAGAGACATGGAATACGTCGATGGCAACGAGCGCCGCTTCGGTGCCGAGGACCTGTTCTTCTCGACGACGGATACCAAGGGTGTCATTCGCAGGACCAACCGGGTCTTCGATTCGCTGTCCCGTCACAGCTCCGAGGAGCTCGTCGGCTCTCCGCACAACATTATTCGGCACGACGACATGCCCGCCGGGGCCTTCAAGCTCATGTGGGACGAGCTCGAGCAGGGGCGCTCCTCCTGCGTCTACGTGCTCAACCGGGCCAAGGACGGGCGGGACTACTGGGTCTTCGCCACGATCGCCCCGCTGGCCGACGGCTACCTGTCCGTGCGCGTGCGCCCCACCAACCACGCCATGTTCACTCCCGTCAAGGAGATCTACGCCCGTGTGCGGGCCGCCGAGCGCGCCTACGCCGAGGAGGGCCACGGGCGCCGGGAGGTCGCCGAGCACGGGGCCGCGCTGCTGACCGAGGAGCTGGCGAAGCTTCAGTACCACGACCTGCACAACTTCGCCCGGGCCGCCCTCCCGCGGGAGCTGGCCCTGCTGGTCGTCGAGGGGGTGCGGGTGCCGCTCCGTGCCGAGTCGGACAACCCCATGTCCGCCGTCCTCCAGGCCGTCGCCGCCATCGAGCGGGACACCGACGAGCTCATCTACCAGCTCGGCGAGTACCAGGAGCTCATCAACGGCCTGGGCTCCTGGGCCGGCGGGGTGCGCTCGGTCATCGACCGGGCCGACCGCGTGGGCTCCCTCATGGGGGAGGTGACCAGCCCCGACGCCGAGTCCTCCGTTCCCAACGTCTCCGAGCGCGTCAAGGAGCGCGGGGCTCAGGCAGTCGAGGTGCTGCGCCAGCTCAACTCCTCCCTCGTGGCGCTCTACGAGGCGGCCTCCGAGGTGCGCTTCCGCAGCTCGATGATGCGTCTGCACACCCTCATGGCCGGCATCTTCGCCGCCGCCGTCCTGGACGGCCAGGAGGGGGAGTCCGCCGACGCCATCGGCGACCTCGCCGAGGCGATGCTCTCCGACCTGGAGGAGCTCGTGCCCTCCTGCCAGGAGGCGGCCAACCTGGCCGAGCGCCTGGAGGGCGACCTGCGATCCGTGGTCAGCAACCTCGACCGCGTCAAGCGGCCCTTCCAGCGCTGGATCCGCGCTCTTCAGGACGAGGGGCCCAGGCGCTCGTCGAGGGCGTCGACGCCGAGGCGGCCCTGAGTGAGGCCGTCGCCGTGGGTGAGCAGGGCTTCCCGGAGACGGCCTCGCTGGCCGAGCTGGCCGCCAAGGCCCGCGGCGTCGTCGTGACCTTGGACGAACCCGTCATCCGTCAGCGGGTGGCGACCGTCCGCGAGACCCTGAGTCACCTGGGGGAGTAATTGGAGATAATCTACAAGATAGGGACCCACCTTATTGGTGACAATGTCATAAATTGTCTTCCGCGGGCACGTACGTTTCGTTACCTTCTTCCCGGCACTGTGTGAGGAGCTGAAGGAATAGTCCTCTGGCGAGGTGCTCCCGCGAATTATTCACCCTGAAGGAAAGCACCATGGAGTCGCAGGTCGGTTACGAGCGTTTGTTCGATCCGCAGGACATCTTCTTTTTCCACCACGGATCTCAAAGGCGTCATTCAGAACACGAACCGGACGTTCGATACGTTATCGCGCTACTCGCGCGAGCGTCTCATCGGGGCTCCGCACAACATCATTCGTCACCTGGACATGCCGGCGGGTCTGTTCCGCCTCATCTGGGACGACCTGCAGACCCGGCGCCCGGCCTGCGGCTACATCACCAACCGTGCCGTGGACGGCCTGGACTACCGGGTCTTCGCCACCATCGTGCCGCTGCGCCAGGGCTTCCTGTCGGTGCGGATCAAGCCGATGGACACTGCGACCAGAGACCGGGTCGAGGAGGCCTACCGCCGGGTGCGCACCAAGGAGCGCGACCTTCAGGCCCGGGGCGCCTCGCGCCACCAGCTCGGTGAGTTCGGCGGCCGTGAGCTGGCCGCGGAGCTGGCGGCCCTGGGCTTCCCCTCCCTGCACGACATGACCCTGGTGACCCTGCCGCGTGAGGTGGCCGCCCTGGTCGCCGCCGGGGTGCGCGTCCCGGCGGCCGCCCCCGAGGGCTGGGCGCCGTGGCCCGGATCCTCAACGCGGTGGCCGCCATGGAGAAGGACACCGACGCCCTGGTCTTCGAGCTCGACGAGTACCTGCGCCTCATCACCACCATGGAGGCCACCCACGACTCGGCCCGGGCGGTGGAGGCGCGAGTGGGGCGCATCGGCCAGCTCGTCTCCCACGACGTCGGCGACAGCGCCCAGACCAAGGTGCTCATGCTCGGTGAGCGCATCGCCGAGCTCACCGGCGTCGCGGGCGCCGAGCTGCACGGGCTGCCCTCACGGCTCAAGGTCCTGCACCAGTCGGTCACCGAGCTGCGCTTCTCCGTGGCCCTCATGCGCCTGATCACCCTCATGGTGGGGCGCTTCGCCCAGTCCATCCTCGATGGCACTGAGGTGGACGCCGTGCACTCCCTGACGGACCTGTGCGAGGCGCTCGAGTCCGGCATCCGCGGCCTGGGCCCCGTGCTGCAGGCCGTGAGCACCCAGGTCGCCCAGCTCAACGACGCCCTGCACACCGTGACCTCCAGCCTGGACCGGGCGGCCCGGCGCCTGGGGCAGTGGGTGGACCTGCGTGGCGGCGGGGCCGGCTCCTCAGGCTCGCCGATCATCGACGAGGTCGCCCAGCTCACCTCCCGAGGCTTCCCCGAGGTCCGCTCCCTGGCCGAGCTGGCCGCCGAGTGCCGCGGACTGCACCTGCCCTACGACGAGAACATCGCCGCTCAGCGCCTGGCCGCTGTGCGCAGCGCCCTGGCCGAGCTCATCTGAGACGAAAGTCGTTCTTCCGGGCACTGCCTGGTTGGAAAAGGTGGGTGGTGCGTTACAGTCGGCTGGGAGCCGGCACGCGCCGACTCCCCACCGTCCCCTCGTCGGGGCCCCGGATCGCCCGGATCCTCACGATCCCGTGGCGAACGTCGGGGCTCGGCGACAACCACCCGCAGACCCACCAGTCGCGGCCAGCCGCGCACCACCCGTGAGGAAGGCTTTACGTGTCCACCAAGCTCGTCATCGTGGAGTCCCCCAACAAGGTGCGCTCCATCGCCGGCTACCTGGGTCCGGAGTTCGACGTCGAGGCCTCCGTGGGGCACATTCGCGACCTGCCGCAGCCCTCCGAGCTGCCCGCCACCATGAAGAAGGGCCCCTACGGGAAGTTCGCGGTCGACGTCGAGGACGACTTCACCCCCTACTACGTCGTCAACCCTGACAAGAAGAAGACGGTCGCCCAGCTCAAGAAGGCCCTCAAGGAGGCCGACGAGCTCTACCTGGCCACCGATGACGACCGCGAGGGCGAGGCCATCGCCTGGCACCTCCAGCAGGTCCTCAAGCCCAAGGTGCCGGTGCGCCGTATGGTCTTCACCGAGATCACCCGCGAGGCCGTCACCCGGGCCCTGGACAACACCCGCGAGCTGGACATCCACCTCGTCGACGCCCAGGAGACCCGCCGCATCCTGGACCGCCTCGTGGGCTACGAGGTCAGCCCGGTCCTGTGGCGCAAGGTCCGCGCCGGCCTGTCCGCCGGGCGCGTGCAGTCAGTGGCCACCCGACTCGTCGTCGAGCGCGAGCGCGAGCGCATGGCCTTCCGCTCCGCCTCCTACTGGGGGGTGGAGGCCACCTTCTCCACCGTCCTGTCCGCCGTGGACGTCACCGCCCGCCAGGAGGCCTCCTTCACCGCCCGGCTCGTCACCCTCGACGGGCGGCGCGTGGCCACCGGGCGCGACTTCAACGACGACGGCCAGCTGCGCCCGGCCGCGCTCAAGGCCTCCGCCGTCCACCTCCACCAGGTGGGGGCCACCGCCGTGGCCGAGGCCATCGGCCGGGGAGAGCCGCGCGTGGTCGGCGTGGAGGACAAGCCCTACAAGCGCCGCCCGGCCGCCCCCTTCACCACCTCCACCCTCCAGCAGGAGGCCTCCCGCAAGCTGCGCATGAACCCGCGCGAGACCATGCGCGTGGCGCAGGGCCTCTACGAGAACGGCTTCATCACCTACATGCGTACCGACTCCACGGTCCTGTCCGGTCAGGCCGTGGCCGCAGCCCGCTCGCAGGTGGCCGAGCTCTACGGGGCCGAGTACGTCCCCGAGCGCCCCCGCGTCTACGCCTCCAAGTCCAAGGGCGCCCAGGAGGCCCACGAGGCGATCCGCCCCGCCGGCGACCACTTCCGCACCCCGGCCCAGGTCTCCGGTGAGCTCACCGGCGCCCAGTTCCGCCTCTACGAGCTCATCTGGAAGCGGACCGTGGCCTCCCAGATGGCCGACGCCGTCGGCTCGACCGCCACGGTCACCGTCGAGGTGCCGCTGACGCCCGTGGCCGGCGAGTCGCGCGACTCCGGCCCCACCTTCTCCACGGCCGGCCTGACGGCGTCGGGCACCGTCATCACCTTCCGCGGCTTCCTGGCCGCCTACGAGGAGGGGCGCGACGCCGAGCGCTACCAGGACGACGCCGGAGCCGCCGCCAAGGACTCCAAGGACGTGCGCCTGCCCGCGATGATCGCCGGGCAGGAGCTGGCCGCCCTGGACGCCGAGGCCTCCGGCCACGAGACCACGCCGCCGCCGCGCTACACCGAGGCCTCCCTGGTCAAAGCCCTTGAGGAGCGCGAGATCGGTCGTCCCCTCAACGTATGCGGCCACCATGTCCACCATCTCCGACCGCGGCTACGTCGACCACCGCGGGCAGGCCCTGGTGCCGACCTGGCTCGCCTTCGCCGTCACCCGGCTGCTGGAGGAGAACTTCGCCGAGCTCGTCGACTACGACTTCACCGCCTCCATGGAGCGCGACCTGGACCGGATCGCCGCCGGCGAGGAGGACCGGGTCGCCTGGCTGCGGCGCTTCTACAACGGGCAGGGTGGGGCCGGCACCGAGCAGGCCGCCCAGGCTGCCTCGAACGAGCTTGAGGCCGCGGCGGCTGCGCTGCGCGCCCAGGGGCTCAAGGGCCTGGTGGACAACCTCGGTGAGATCGACGCCCGCGCCGTCAACTCCATCGAGATCGGCGAGGGCATCACCCTGCGCGTGGGGCGCTACGGCCCCTACCTGGAGGACGCCGAGGGCAAGCGCGCCAACGTGCCGGCCGACCTCGCCCCCGACGAGCTGACCGTGGACAAGGCCCGCGAGCTCTTCACCCGCGCCGCCGACGACGGCCGCGAGCTCGGCGTCGACCCGGTCAGCGGGCACGTCATCATCGCCAAGGACGGCCGCTACGGCCCCTACGTCACCGAGGTCCTGCCCGAGCCCGGAGGAGACGGCCGAGGCGGAGGACGAGCGCAACGACTGCGAAGACGGCACAAATCGACGAAGGCGAAGAAGACCACCAAGGCAGCCAAGCCCAAGCCCCGCACCGCCAGCCTCCTGCGCTCCATGGACCTGTCCACCGTGACCCTGGAGCAGGCCCTGGACCTGCTGAGCCTGCCGCGCGTCGTCGGCCAGGACCCGGAGTCGGGGGAGGACATCACCGCCCAGAACGGCCGCTACGGCCCCCTACCTCAAGAAGGGCACGGACTCGCGCTCCCTGGAGACCGAGGAGCAGATCTTCACCGTCACTCTGGAGCAGGCCCTGGAGATCTTCGCCCAGCCCAAGCGGCGTCGAGGGCAGGCGGCCGCCCGCGGGCCGCTGCGCGAGCTGGGCCAGGACCCGGCCACTGAGAAGCCGGTGGTCATCAGGACGGTCGCTTCGGCCCCTACATCACTGACGGGCAGACCAACGTCACTGTGCCCCGCAGCGAGGACCCGGCCACCATCAGCGCCGAGCGCGCCTTCGAGCTGTTGGCGGACAAGCGCGCCAAGGGCCCGGCCAGAAGCGCACCACCCGCAAGACCACCGCCAAGAAGACGACGACGAAGAAGACCGCCACCAAGAAGCCGCTACCACCAAGAAGACCGCTGCCAAGACGGCGTCGAGCAAGGCGGCCGCCTCGAAGGAGGGCTGAGGGGCGCGGCGGTGCGGGCCTGCGGCGGCGCGTGGACGTGCAGCGTTGGTGCGGGCCTGCTGGTACTGCTGCCGCCGTCGCCGGCCACTGCCGCTGGCCGCCGTCGTGAGCCTTGGCCGGGGACATTCCACGCGACGGGTGCGTTCTCCTCCGGTCGGGGACAGTCCGCGCGTCCGGGGACCGGATTCCTGTCCCCGACGGCGTCGAACGCCCCCGGCTGCGAGCAAGGGTCCCCGACGGCGCAGAATGCCCCCGTCCGCGCAAGCCCAGTGACCCGTGAGCATCATCGCGGCCGGTGTCGCAGTTCTGCGACAGCACTGCGACGAGGAGGGAACACCTGGCCGGTATTGTATTTTGTGTACAACATCCCCCATGATTCCTGAGAGGAACCCATCATGCGTCTGCCCAAGATCGTTCTCGCCGGTACCGCCGCCCTGGCCCTGTCCCTGGCCCTGGGCGCCTGCTCCTTGTCCGTCAACGGCTCCGGCTCCGGGGACTCCGGCACGCCGGCCGCCCAGTCCGAGCAGAAGGACTCGCAGGGCGCCGACTCCAAGGACTGCGTCCAAGACCGATGCCAAGGGGGCCGCGACGGCCGACTCCCAGTCCTCCTCCGGCGGCTCGGCCCAGGCCTCCACGGCCCCCAGCAACAAGGCCGGGGACACGGATGACGACAAGGACGGCGACGACGCCCCCATCACGGACCCCACCTGGAAGGACATCCAGAGCACCGGTCAGCGCACCGAGGTCTCCGGTACCTACACCGTCCAGGGAGCCGGAACGACCCTCAACCTGGTCGGCGACCTCGACACGCTGGCGGTTCAGGGCTCTGACGTCAAGGTCGCCGCGGAGGACGTCGACACCCTCACCGTTCAGGGCTCCAACGTCACCGTCTACGCCCGCGACATCGACCACCTGACCATCCAGGGCTCCAACGTCACCGTCCACTGGCTGGGCGACGACCCGACGATCCAGGACCTCGGCGCCGGCAACACCACCGGGAAGCTCTCCCAGTGAGTCTGTCGTGACCCATCCCGCCGCACCGGTTCCGTCCGCCACCGTCCTGCTCGTCGACGACGAGGCCCCCATCCGCCGCTCCCTGGGCCCTTACCTGGAGCGCGGCGGGTACCGGGTGCTGCTCGCCTCGGACGGGGTGGAGGCCCTGGACATCCTGGCCTCCTACCAGGTGGACATCATCGTCTCCGACGTCCTCATGCCCAGGATGGATGGGCGCGAGCTGGTGCGGCGGGTCAGGGCCGGTGGGGCCTGGACCCCCATCATCCTGCTCACCCAGGTGGACGCCTCCTACGAGCGGGTCTCGGCCCTCGACGACGGCGCCGACGACTACCTGTCCAAGCCCTTCGACCCCGCCGAGCTCGCCTCCCGGATCCGCGCGGTGCTGCGCCGTACCCGTGGCGTGGCCCAGCCGCTGACCTCCGCCGCCCGGCTCACGGCCGGACAGCTCGTCCTGGAGCGGACCTCGCGGCGAGTGACCCTGTCGGGACGCGAGGTGACGCTCACCCCGAAGGCCACGATGCTCCTGGACTACCTCATGAGCCATCCCGGCGAGCTCCACACCCGGGACGCCCTGCTGGCCTCCCTGTGGGGCATCGACTTCGCCACCTCCACGCGCGCCGTCGATCACCGCATCCGCGAGATCCGCCAGGCCCTGGGCGACGACGCCACCCACCCCACCTACATCGAGACGGTCCCCTCCGTCGGCTACCGCTTCCGGGCCGAGGTGCGGGCATGAGCCGCTCGCCGATGCCCGCCTCAGCTGCCGCCCTCGGTCCCGCCGCGTCCGGTGCCCGCGCAGGACGGCCGTACCCGCTACATGGAGCCGGCGGTGGACATGGGAGGGCCGCGCACCATGCCGGTCACCTGGCCCACAGCGCAGGCTGGGCCGTCGGCGCAGGCTGAGCAGTCCGGACAGCCGGTCGCCCACCCGCTGGCCGGCCAGCCGGCGAACCCGCCGCAGCCGGCGGTCGAGCCCGCCCCGCCGAGCCCTCGGCCGGGGTCGTTGCCGAAGCCGTCGCCGAAGCCGCCCCGGCACCTCTGGACCCCCGATGGAGACGCCCCGGCGGGCCGGCTGGATCGGATGGGTGCTGGCGGCGGCGGTCGTGGCCGTCGCGGCGGCGGCCTCCTATGCGGCTTTTGGACTGGTCCCGGTGGTCATCTCCACGGCAGTGCCGCTGGTGGTGGCGCAGACCGGGATCGTGCTGCTGCTGCTCGCCCTGGCAGTGGCCGTGATCCGCCGCAGGCTGCGCCTGGCGGAGCAGCGGGGTCGACGTCAGGCCCAGGAGGAGGCGTGGTCCCGTCACCAGCAGTTCCTGCGCCGGCTGGACCACGAGCTGAAGAACCCGCTGACGGCGGTGCGGGCCGCCGTCGCCGACCTGCCGCAGGCCCCGCCCCGCGAGCTGCAGGCCCGGGTCGACGTCGTCGACGCTCAGGCCCGCCGCATGGGGCGCTTGGTGACGGACCTGCGCAAGCTGGCCGACCTGGAGACGGCCGCGCTCTCACTGGAGGACGTCGACATCGCCGAGACCGTCCATGACGCCGCCCAGGCGGTCGGCGAGGAGGGGGCGGCGCGTGGCGGCGGGCCCAAGATCCGTCTGGATCTGCCGCAGGTGCCGTGGCCGCTGTCGCATGTGCGCGGCGACGGCGACCTGCTGTACTCGGCCGTCTACAACGTCATCTCCAACGCCTCGAAGTACACCTCGCCCGGCGGGACCGTGGAGGTGCGCGGTCGGGAGGAGTCGGGCACCGTCACCATCGAGGGTGGCCGACACCGGGATCAGGGGTGCCGCAGGCCGACCTGCCGGCCGTGTGGAGCGAGCTGGCCCGGGCCGGTAACGCCCGGGGCCTGCCGGGCTCGGGGCTGGGGCTGGCGCTGGTGTCCACGATCGTGCGCCGCCACGGCGGCAGCGTGCGCATGGCCTCCCGGGAGGGCGTGGGGACCCGGGTGTGGCTGAGCCTGCCCGTCGCAGGGGCCCAGCGGATACGCCGTGACCGCATGGCGCGCCGGCGGCCGGGGCTGAAGAACCCTCCGTCACCCGCCGCGCCCCTGTCGCAGTCCTGCGACAGGGGCGGGGAACTCAGGCGGCGACAACGATTCAGTAACGTTCAGGTCATGACAAAAGCACTCATCTCCCTGCCCTCCCTCGCCCTCATCGCCGCCCTCGCGCTGAGCGGCTGCTCCCTGTCCATCGGAGGCGGTTCGTCCTCGCAGGCTCAGGGGCAGCAGGCCCAGGCCAGTCAGGCCGGCTCGGACTCCGCCGGCTCCGCGGGAAGCGCCCAGGGCTCCGCCTCCGCCTCGGCGTCGGGAACCTCCGCCTCCGCGGGCCAGGCCGTGGCCGGCTATGAACCCGGACAGATCCCCCCGATCCCCATGATCTCCCTGCCCGATCTCAGCCTGCTCACCCAGTCCACGGGCGCCTTCACCCCGGATCTCACGCGCTCCATCACCTCCCAGCCCGGCATCACTGTCAGGCCCGCCCGCTGCGACGCGAGCGGATCGCTCGTCTCCGGCTCCACGGTCCTGGGCGGGGACGGCTCGATGACCACGAGCTCGGGGAGCACCTCGGTCACCAACAACGGTGACGGTTCGGGAACCTTCAGCGACGGGAAGGTCTCCATCACCAACAACGGTGACGGCTCGGGCACCTACTCCGACGGGAAGGTCTCCATCACCGTCAACGGTGACGGCTCGGGCACCTACAGCGACGACTACCTCTCGGTCACCGTCAACGGTGACGGCTCAGGCACCTACAGCAACTCCACCACCGGGGAGTCCATCACCCTCGACGGCAGGGGCTCGGGCACCTACAGCCGCTCGGGGTCTCCATCACCAACAACGGTGACGGCTCGGGCAGCTACAGCGACGGCACGATCTCCATCACCAACCTTGGCGACGGCAGCGCCATCGTCAACGGCTCCACGATCTCGGCCAAGCCCGGTCCCCAAGGCCGGCAAGGGTCGGCACCTTCCCCTCCATCGACGCCGCCAAGCCCGTGCGGTCCTGCGGCACCGTCATCACCCTGGAGGACAGCGTCCTGTTCGACTTCGGCTCATCGGAGCTGCGCGGCGAGGCCTCGACCACGCTCACCAACCTGGCCGCCGTCATCAAGGACTCCAAGGCCCCCAAGGTTCAGGTCCAGGGCCACACCGACTCCGTCTCCGACGACGCCTTCAACCAGAAGCTCTCCGAGCAGCGGGCACAGGCCGTCTCAAAGCGCCCTGAAGTCCGACGGCGTGGCCGCCGACCTGGAAGCCGTCGGCTACAGCGAGACCAAGCCGGTGGCTCCCCAACGAGAACCCCGACGGCTCCGACAACCCCGCCGGTCGCCGCCTCAACCGCCGCGTCGAGGTCTTCGTCCCGGCCTTCTGAACCGCCGCCCGGCCATCGGACCGCACGTGCATGATGCCCACCCAACCGCCCTCACCACATCTGAATACCGGAGAAGAACCATGTCCCCTGACCACTCGTCCCCTCCGTCCCCGCCGCGCAGCCGTCGTCATCCTCGTGGCCCTGTCCTGACCGGCATCAGCGCCTGCTCCATCTCCGTCGGCGGAGGCTCGACCGACCAGGGAACCGCCGCAGCGGCAGGCCAGGAGGGCTCGCCGTCGGAGCAGTCGGCTGCGTCGTCGCCGTCAACGGCTGCGACGACCGCCTCCCAGGCGCCCCGATCGCAGACCGCTGCGCCCAGTACCCCAGGAACAGGCCTCGCCTGCCGCCGTCGGCTCCAGCGCTCCCGAGGGCAGGCGCCCGGCCTGCGAGTGGTGAGCGCCCCGGCGCTCGGGCGACCATCACCGACAGCGACTGGCTGAGCGACCTGGAGTTCGTGGAGCAGACCGTCTCGGCGAGCCCGACCATGCTCCTGGACAAGTCCGGCGACGATCGTCCGTATCGAGGGGAGGTGAACAGTCTCAGTGTTGCCGCCAACAACACGAAGGTCTTCGCCGACTACGTCGGCCTGCTGACCATCTCCGGCAACAACGTCACCGTCTACGTCAAGGACGTCGACCGCGTCGTCATCAAGGGAACCAACGCGGAGGTGGTCTGGGCCGGCAACAGTCCGAAGGTGGAGGACTTCGGCCGCAACACTGAGACCCGCCAGCAGGGAAGCGAGGGCTGAGTCCCCGCCTCGCCGCGCCTTCCCCCGTCCCGGCTGCCATCGCGATGAGTCGACGGCGCGCAGCGGCGGCGTCTGAAGGGCTGCGGTGACCCGACCCGTTCCTGAATCCCGGCGACTGGGCCTGCACCTGGGCCCGGTCGCCGGGGTCGTCTCTGCTCCGAGGCGCCTCGGTCACCGGTGTCCCACACCGTATGCGGTGGACCAGCACTTGACTCCCCCGTGCACATACTGTCTATAGTGTGTATGTACAGAAGGAGTTGCCATGCCGCTCTCGGTCGTCCTGTCCAACACGGCAGGAGTTCCCATCTACGAGCAGATCGCCCAGCAGGTCAGGGACGCGATCCTGACCGGCCAGGTGGAGGCCGACGAGATGCTGCCCTCGATCCGGGCTCTGGCCCGGGACCTGCGCGTCAGCGTCATCACCACCACCCGCGCCTACTCCGACCTCGTCGCCGAAGGCTTCCTGGCCAACGTTCCCGGCAAGGGCTACTTCGTCCTGCCCCGGGACTCCGAGCTGGTGCGCGAGCAGGTGCTGCGGGAGGTCGAGGAGCACCTCGACCGCGCCGTGGAGCGCGCGCGCCTGGCCCAGCTCAGCGACGAGGAGCTCCACACCATGCTGCAGACCATCATCGCCACCTCAGCCACCTCCGCCACCCCCGCCACTTCCAAGGAGAAGCAGTGAACCCCGTCGAGATCTCCCACCTGACCAAGCACTACCCGGACTTCAGTCTCAACGACGTCACCTTCTCCGTCCCCGCCGGTTACGTGACGGGCTTCGTCGGGGCCAACGGCTCGGGGAAGACCACCACCATCAAGGCCGCCCTGGGCATGATCCACCCGGATTCCGGCTCGGCCACCACTGTGGGACACGAGCGCATCGGCGTCGTCTTCGACGCCCCGCCCTACAACCCCGAATGGCGCCTGAAGGACCTGGGTCGCGGCATCGGGCGCTTCTTCCCCACCTGGTCCCAGGAGCGCTACGACGCCGAGCTCCAGGCTGCGGGCCTCAATCCCACCAAGAAGGTCAAGGAGCTCAGCCGAGGCATGGGCATGCGCCTGCAGATGGCGGTGGCCCTGGCCCACGATCCCGAGCTGCTCATCCTCGATGAGCCCACCGGTGGGCTGGACCCCTTGGCCCGTAGCGAGATGGTGGACATGCTCGCCCAGTTCATGGTGGAGGAGGGCCGCACCATCCTGTTCTCCACCCACATCACCTCCGACCTCGATCGGCTGGCCGACTACCTGGTCATCCTCAGTCGGGGCAGGGTCGTGGCCAACGGCACCGCTGAAGAGATCCTCGGCTCCTTCCGGCTTGTTCGCGGCACCCCCGAGCACCTGACCGACGCCGTGCGCCAGGCCAGCCTCGGGCTGCGCAGCACGTCGCTGGGCTGGGAGGCCATGATGCCGACCGACGCCGCCGAGGCGCTGACGGACCGCATCGTCGTCGAGGTGCCCACCATTGAGGACCTCGCCGTGCACATCGCCAAGGAGGCAGGCCGTGAATGACCTCATGACCACGGATCGACGCGAGCGCCCCGCCGAGGCAGTCGCAGTGGCCGAGACGCCGGCCGGTGTGACGATGAGGGGTGCCGCGGGCGGACCCGGACGGGTCGGTCGGGTGCTCTCACTGGTGCGGTTGCACCTTCTGGGCCTGCGGGGGCCTCTGCCCTTCCTCCTCGGCCTTCTCCTCATTCTCGGCGCCGTCAGCTTCGTCTCCGGAAGTATCGTCCCGGTCAGCGGATTCCTCACGGGGGCCGCCCTGGCCGGGGGCCTCTCGGGAGTGATCGTCGAGCGCTCCGGCATCAACCGTCTGCTGGCCTCTCTGCCCGTCTCCCGGGCCGAGGTCATCGATTCCTACTGGGCGGTCGCGATGCTGTTCGTCCTGGCCGCCTCGGCCCTCTACGCGGCCATAGGCCTCCCCCTGGGTGTGCTCCCGGGTGATCTGCTCGACGTTCCCCTTGTCCTCATCATGGGGCAGGCCCTGGGAATTCCCGTGTTCCTGCACTTCGGGCGTGGGCGTGGCCTGCACGTCTGGGCGATCGCGATCGTGGTCCTGGCGGGGTTGGGTGCGCTGGTGCTCAGCTTCAGGCCGATCCGGGACCTTGCACTGCGGACGACGATGGGCCACTGCCTGCTCCTGGCCCTGGGCGCCTGCGCCCTCGTCGGCCTGTGGGCGCTGAGCCACCGCCTCTACCTCAAGCAGGACCAGTGAGCGCCACGATGATGGGGACGACGACGGGGACAGCGCCCGATAGCAGCCGGGGCATCGGAGCGACCGCGCCGACTGGGCCGGCAGGCCCTGAGGGCAGCGGCGAGGTGGTGCTCGCCAGGGTGGGGGCGGTGCTGCGACTCGACCTCATCGTGCTGCGCCGTCGTGGTCCACTGCTCCTCCTGCCCCAGGCGCTGGCGCTGTTCATCGCCATGGACGTCCTGGCCGGCCGTCTGCAGACGACGGTGATGGCGGGGGTCGCCCTGGGACTGTGCGCCCAGTACGCCCAGGGGGCCGTCGAGTCCGCGCACCACATGGAGCGCCTCTACGGGGCGCTGCCGCTGCGGCGCAGCGAGCTGGTCGGTGCCCGCTGGGTTGAGGGGGTCGCCCTGGCGCTCCTCTCCGGCCTGGTCTGCGTGCTGGTGGCCGCTCTCACCGGTGACTGGGGCGGCCTCATGGCCGGCCTGCTCGTCATCTGCCTGTCCACGGCCCTCGGGCTGCCCCTGTTCCTGTGCCTGGCCCCCGAGCGGGCCCTGTGGATGTGGGGGCTATGCCTGGGGGTGGGAGCCGGCGCCCTCTACGGCGGCACCCCGCTGCTGGCAGGACCCGTGGCTGAGGTGCTGGTTGAGCCGGTGCCCGCCGTCCTGGTCGCCCTGGCCTGTCCCGCCCTCCTGGGCGCCTCCCTGGTGGTGGCCCTCCGCTGGTACGGGCGTCAGGACCACTGAGGCCCGGCCGAGGAAGAAGCAAGAAGAAGTGAGGAGATCGACCATGCCCGAGTCCGTGCCCATGTCCGAGTCCGTCGTGTCTGCTGCGCGGGCCGCAGCCACCCTGCCCACTGCCGCCGAGTCCTGTGGCACTCAGGTTCCCAGTGCGCCTGCGGCGGTGCGGGGGCCGGGTGCCCTGAGCCGGTGGGAGACGGTGCGCGCCGTCATGCGCCTGGAGCTGGCTGCCTGGAACCAGGTGTACCTGACGGCGATGATCGGGCTGATCCTCGTCGCGCAGGTTGGTCTCGTCGCGTACCGCTGGCTGGGGGTAGTGCTGCCGCTTCCGCTGGTGCTCGTCCTGGCGATCTTCCCGCCCTTCCTCCTGCTGACCCTGTGCGGGGTGGTGTGCCTGACCCTGTGGGATCCTTCGCGCTCCTCAGGTGCCCTGCGGCTCTACGTGGCGCTGCCCGTGACCCGCGCCGAGGTGCTTGCCGGCCACTACCTGCTCAGCCTGGCCTACGGGGGTGCCTCCGTCCTCCTGGCCGCCATCCACCTGCTCGGTGCGCTCGGTGGTGCCGATCCCCTGGTCTGGGCGACAGTGCTGGCGTGGGTGGTGGCAGTGCTGGGGATCTGCGCAGTGATGCCCCCAGTGCTTGCCAGGTACCGCAGCCCCCTGACGGGGATTGTGGTCATGATGCTGGTGATCGCAGTCCTGGGCCTGCTCGGCGGGTTCGTCAAGGGCTCCGAAGCGGTATCCCTGACCGCCGTCTCCCAGTCCGGGATGCTCCTGGCCCTGACAGCCCTGCTCCTCGTGCTCGTCCCAGTGGGACTGGGCGTCTCCTGGATGATCTGCCACCGCATCTACACCAGACAGGACCACTGAGAGCATCGCCTGAGAGCATGAGTGGCGGTGGCCGGTGACGACGCCGTTCCACGCACCAGGGCGCCACCTCACCCAGTGCGCCCGCCGACGTCTGGCCAACGCTCCCGGGGCCTTCCCCACGGACCGTTACCCTGGGCCTGTGACCACCGCTGCCCCTCCCGCTGCTTCCGGCGCCCCCGTCCCGCCCCCGTCCGGCCCCGGTCTGTTCATCTCCTTCGAGGGAGGCGACGGTGTCGGCAAGACGACGCAGATCCGCATCCTCGCCGACCTTCTGACCGCAGCGGACGTGGACCACATCCTCACCCGTGAACCGGGCGGCACCGAGCTCGGCGTCGAGATCCGCCGCCTCCTCCTGCACGGCGGGCACGTCGCCCCGCGCGCCGAGGCCCTCCTGTACGCCGCCGACCGCGCCCACCACATCGCCACCCGCGTGCGCCCCGCCCTCGAACGCGGCGCCGTCGTCCTGGCCGACCGCTACCTCGACTCCTCCGTCGCCTACCAGGGCGCGGCCCGCTCGCTCGGCCCCCAGGAGGTCCGCGACCTGTCCCTGTGGGCCACCGAGGGCCTCCTGCCGGACCTGACCGTTCTGCTCGACGGCGACCCCGACCTGGCCCGAGCGGCGCACCACCGGCCGCGGCGCCAAGGATCGCCTCGAGCAGGAGGGGGACGCCTTCCGCGTGGCCCTGCGCGAGCAGTTCCTCACCCTGGCCCAGTCCGAGCCCGAGCGCTTCGTCGTCGTCGACGCCGACCGACCCGTGGACCAGGTGGCCGACGACGTCATCGAGGCTGTCGTCACCGCCGTGCGCCGCCACGGCGTGCGCCTCGCCCACGGCGGGGCCCACCAGGGCGTGCTCCTGGGGCTGGAGGCCTTCGTGGAGGCCGCCGCCCGCCGCAGCGCCGCTGGACCAGGCGGGGAGGCGCGCTCATGCGAGTGTGTGGGAGGACGTCGTCGGCCAGGAGAGCGCCGTGGCCGCCTTCACCGCCGCAGCCCAGGCCGCCCGCCAAGCCGCCCAGCAGCGCGAGGCGCACGCCGCCGGTCTCGCCCCCAAGGAAGGATCAGACGGGGGAGCCGGTTCCGCAGCGGCCGGGCTCGCCATGACCCACGCCTGGCTCGTGACCGGCCCACCCGGATCGGGCCGCTCGAACGCCGCCCGCGCCTTCGCCGCCGCCCTGCAGTGCACCGGCCCCATGCCCGGATGCGGGCAGTGCAAGCCCTGCCGTGACGTCATGGCCGGCTCCCACCCCGACGTCGTGCGCCTGGCCACCGAGAAGCTCATCATCACCATGGACGAGGTCAAGACCCTCATCGGTGAGGCCCAGCGCCGCCCCTGGACCGGGCGCTGGCGCGTCATCCTCGTCGAGGACGCCGACCGCATGGCCGAGCGCACCACCAACGTCCTGCTCAAGTCCATCGAGGAGCCTCCGCCCCAGACCGTCTGGCTGCTGTGCACCCCCAGCGCCGACGACGTCCTGCCCACCATCCGCTCCCGCTGCCGCCTGGTGACGCTGCGGATCCCGCCGGCCGACGCCGTCGCCGAGCTCCTCGTGCGCCGCGACGGCGCCGACCCCGAGCTGGCCGCCCGGGCCGCCCGGGCCAGCCAGTCGCATATCGGGCTCGCCCGCCACCTGGCCACCGACGCCGACGCCTGGGACCGGCGCCGCCGCCTCCTGCTGGCCCCCGTCTCCCTGCGCAGTGTCGGTGACGCCGTCCTGGCCGCCGCCTCCCTGGTGGAGGCCGCCGAGTCCGAGGCCAAGGAGGCCACCGCCGAGCGCGACGCCCGCGAGAAGGCCGAGCTCACCCGCGCCCTCGGCCTGGAGAGCGACGGGAAGATCCCGGCGGCCCTGCGCGCCCAGATCCGCCAGCTCGAGGAGGACCAGAAACGCCGCGCCAAGCGCGCCCGCACCGACGTGCTGGACCGGGCCATGATTGACCTGCTGTCCTTCTACCGTGACGTGCTCACCACTCAGATGGGCAGCGATGTCGAGCGCGTCAACATCGACCTGTCCGACGCCGTCGACCAGGCCGCCCGCACCACGAGCCCCGAGCAGTCCCTGGCCCGTATCGCCGCCATCGAGGAGTGCCGCAGCCGCCTGCGCTCCAACGCCGCCCCCTGCTGGCCGTCGAGGGCCCTCATGGTCCAGCTGCGACCCCCAGGCCGAAGGACGATGAGCACCCTGCCCCGCCCGAGCCTGCGGGCGGGGCATGAGGTCGCCGTCGTCGGGCCCGGGCCGCTGCCGAGCGACCTCAAAACCAGGACGGCTTTGGACAGGGTGTGCAAGAGTCGTGACATGACCGTGACACAGTCCGGGGCCGAGGACGCCGACCACGCCGCTCGGTTCGAGCCGATCATCCGCAGATCGAGCCCGCAGGAGCGAGTCATCGCCTGGGGGCTGACCGCCGCCGGCCTCCTGGGGCTGGCCATCGGGCTGGCAATCATGACCTTTGGACAGTACCGGGGAATGCTCGCCTGCCTCGCCGCGGCGGCACTGTGCCTCCTCATGGGCTACCTGACCCTGCGGCCGCGGACCGTCTTCGACCGCAGCGGCATCCACAGCAGGACGCTGCTGCGCTCCTACGACCTCGCCTGGCCCGGCTCCCGGGAGGCCTTCGACATCACCCGGCAACCCCGATCCGCTCTGCGCCTCCGCGAGGCAGGCCCGAGCGTGCAGGCGACAGTACACAGCGAGGCGGGCACGGTGGCGCTGGGAGGAATGACCGCTCGGGCACTCACCGAGCCCAGGGCCCGCTACCTCATGGAGGAGGAGCTCGACCAGATCTGGGCCTGGGCCGCCTCCTGGGAACCTGGTGCCCGCTGAGGGACCCGGAGGGCAACGGGACTCGTGGGGAGAGGGCGCGGCCCATCTCATCCCTGAGAGGGAGCATGCACCTGCTGGTCGGTTCATATGATGGTGCCCATGGAAACGAGAATGAAGCATCCTCCCCAGAATCGTCCTGATCGTCCCTCGTCCACGGGTGTGAGCGACGCAAGAGGCTCCGGTGGCCTTCGACGTCGTCGGGTGTCTGCCGGGGTGCTGGCGGCTGTGGCGGGTGTGTGTCTGGGGGTGGGGGCCGGTGTGGTTCCTGCTGCTGCGGCGCCCGCTGCGGGGTCGGCTCCGGCGGCGTCGTCCAAGGCGGCGGTGCCCAAGGGGCTGGAGTCCTTCTACGGTCAGAAGGTCGCGTGGTACGACTGCGTGGCCACTGCCGGGGTGGAGAGTCTGCTGACAAGACCGGGTTTTCAGTGCGCCAAGGTCAGGTGCCGCTGGACTACTCCAAGCCCGGACGGGCAGACCATTGAGATCGCGATGAAGAAGCACCAGGCCACCGGTTCAGTGCGCCAGGGCACCCTCTTCATGAACCCCGGCGGCCCCGGCGGATCCGGGGTGGACGACGTCGGCGCGATGGTGGACTCGACCTTCGCCGGCGTGCAGAAGTCCTACGACATCATCGGCTTCGACCCCGCGGCGTCGGCTCCTCCACCGCCGTGAACTGCACCTCCGACACCGAGCTGGAGGCGAAGACGGAAGACGCTCCGGTCAATGCCGGAGAGGTGCCGCGACATTCGAGCAGCGGGCTGCCGTCATCTCCGCACAGTTCAAGCAGTTCGAGGCCAGCTGCGCGGCGGGCACCAAGCCTGCCGAGCTGCTCGACCACGTGGACACCGTCTCGGTGGCCCGGGATCTCGATGTGCTGCGGGCGCTGTCCGGGGACCAGAAGCTCAACTACGCGGGCTTCTCCTACGGCACCTTCCTGGGGGCTCACTACGCCGAGCTCTTCCCCGCCAACACCGGCCGCATGGTTCTCGACGGCGCCCTCGACCCCAGCCTGAGCCTCAGCGAGCACATTCTCGGGCAGGCCCGGGGCTTCGAGCGGGCGCTGCGCAACTATGTCTCCTGGTGCCAGTCAGGGGCAGAACTGCCCCTTCTCCGGTGACGCCGACGCCGGGCGTCAAGCAGATCAGGGGACATCTTCAACTCGGCCGACCAGTCGCCCGTGCCCTCCTCGGACGCGAACCGTCCGGTCACGGGTGACGACATGAAGCAGGTCGTCTCGGTCGCGCTCTATTCTCCGGAATCCTCCTGGGACGTCCTGAACGAGGCATTCGGACAGGTCGTCAACCAGAAAGACGCCTCGGCCTTCAGGGCCATCGCGGACCAGCTTGCAGCTCAGCCCCTGGTCAACACCGGTGCGAACATCGCCATCAACTGCCGGGACTACCAGGTCGAGGGCGACATGGCCACCTGGAAGGCGCAGAGTGAGAAGGTGCAGAAGGCCTCACCTCGCTTCGCGTCCACGTTTGATGGTGCGGAACTGGGCTGCCAGGCCTGGGGGCACACCAGCCCCCAGCCGTCCAAGAGCTCCACGCCAGGGGCCGCGCCGATCCTCGTGATCGGGACGACCGGTGACCCGGCCACGCCGTACGAGGATGCCGTGTCCCTGGCCGATCAGCTGGACTCCGGCCAGCTCCTCACCTGGGAGGGCAACGGGCACACGGCTACGCCAGCTCCGGGCGCGGCCCCTGTGTCATCAAGGCGGTCGACACCTACCTGCTGAGCGGCACCATGCCCAAGAAGGGGCTGACGTGCCACGGCACGGAGTGAGCCCGCGAGACAACGCCACCCTCCCGCCGGCTGTCCGCTGAGGATCGTCAGGGGAGCGTTGCGGGTACGCATCACCGTGGTTGGGGCGCCGGAGACAGGCGCCCCAACCACGGTTCTTTCTTCTCTCAGATGCTCACCGCATGACGCGGACACGTTCCGTTTACTGTTTGTAATATAACGTTCATGAAAAATAGCGTGAATGAATTCTCCGGTCCGCGACGAGGTCGCTCCGGGGGCGTCGTCGGGTGTCCGCCGGGGTGTTGGCGGCTGTGGCGGGTGTGTGTCTGGGGGTGGGGGCCGGTGTGGTTCCTGCTGCTGCGGTGCCCGCGGTGGGGTCGGCTCCGGCGTGCGTCGTTCAAGGCGGCGGTGCCCAAGGGGCTGGAGTCCTTCTACGGTCAGAAGGTCGCGTGGTACGACTGCGTGGCCACTGGCGGGATGGAGAAGTCTGCTGACAAGACGGGTTTTCAGTGTGCCAAGGTCAAGGTGCCGCTGGACTACTCCAAGCCCGATGGGCAGACCATTGAGATCGCGATGAAGAAGCACCAGGCCACCGGCTCGGTGCGCCAGGGCACCCTCTTCGTCAACCCCGGCGGACCCGGCTACTCCGGGGTGGAGATGGTGGAGAACAATGAGATCCAGTTCTCGCCCGCCCTCAACCAGGCCTACGACATCATCGGCTTCGACCCCCGCGGCGTCGGCTCCTCCACCCCGATCACCTGCGATGACGGCGCGGGCCAGCAGCCCGCCAAGGCCGCCCAAGGGGGCATGGGCGTCAACGACCCCAGCCCGGCTCCCTCGTCGCCGACGTCGCCGGGGACGACCCCACCCCTTCCGGGACGCTGAGAATCCTGCCGCCGACGGCGGGCGGAGGCCAACGTCGGCTTCCCGACCCTGATCGACGAGATCACCAAGGACTTCAAGCAGGAGGAGGCCAACTGCGCCGCCCACACCAAGCCGGCCGGGCTGCTCGACCATGTGGACACCGTCTCGGTGGCCCGGGATCTTGACGTGCTGCGGGCGCTGTCCGGGGACCAGAAGCTCAACTACCTGGGCTTCTCCTACGGCACCTACCTGGGGGCTCACTACGCCGAGCTCTTCCCCGCCAACACCGGCCGCATGGTTCTCGACGGCGCCGTCGACCCCTCCCTGTCACTGGGGGACCGGGCCGCCGGGCAGGCCCAGGGCTTCGAGGCCGCGCTGCGCACCTACGTCCAGCAGTGCCAGTCCGGCCAGGCCGTCCAGGAAGGCCAGAGCTGCCCCCTGACCGGTGACGCCGACGCCGGAGTCCAGCAGGTTCGCGCCCTCATCGCCTCGGCGGACCAGACACCGCTGAAAACCGCGGATCCGAACGTCACCGTGGACGGCAGCACGATCCGCAGCGCCATCCGCCGACTCCTGTACTCCTCCGAATATTGGCCCCTCCTCACCTATGCCCTCGACCAGGCCATCACCCAGAAGGACGGCTCCTACATCCAGGTGCTCTACGGCAAGGTGACCGCCGGAGCGCGCTCGACCTTCTACGCCGTCAACTGCCGGGACATCCCCGTCCAGGGCGACATGACCAGCTGGGAGAAGGGTACCAGCAGATCCTCCAGAGCTCGCCCACCTTCGGCGCCTCCTTGGGCAACCAGGATGCGCGCTGCCAGGCCTGGGGGCACAACGGGAACCGCAAGCCCGCTCCCATCCACGCCAAGGGGGCGGCCCCCATCCTGGTGGTGGGCACCACCGGTGACCCGGCCACGCCCTACGCCTGGTCCCAGGCCGCGGCCGATCAGCTCGAGTCCGGCCGGCTCCTGACCTGGGAGGGCAGCGGCCACACCGCCTACAGGGCGCGCGGGGGCCTGCGTCCAGAAGGCCGTCGACACCTACCTCACCAGCGGGACCCTGCCCAAGGAGGGCCTGACCTGCACAAGCGGTCAGTAAGGCCGGACCGTCCCCGCCCCAGGGGCCTCGATGGGAACTTCTCCCCACTCCATCTCCAGGAGGAGGCCCCTGGGCGGCCCAGCGGCATAGGGTTCACCTTGTGACTACTGCGACCTCTCCTCGGCCTCGTATCAAGCCTCTGTTCGTGGCGCTCGCTGCGCTTCTGGCGTGCGGGGGTCTGACCGCCTGCCAGGACGAAGCCGAGATCAAAAGCAACCCCGGCAACGGCGTCGGCCTCGGCGGCGGTCCCGGCCGGGCTGGAGACTCTACACCCAGAAGGTCTCCTGGTACGCCTGCGACAAGAAGGGGATGGGGGAGGCGAAGTCGGGGAAGGACACCAGCTTCACCTGCGCCAAGGTCAAGGTGCCGCTGGACTACGACAACCCCGGCGGTGAGACGATCGAGATCGCGGTGAAGAAGCGGACCGCCAGCGAGGGACTCGGTCGGCTCACTGTTCGTCAACCCGGGCGGGCCGGGAGGGTCGGGCATCGAGCTGGTCGAGCGCCGGCTCCTACTTCTCCAAGAACCTCACCAGCTCCTACGACGTCGTCGGTTTCGACCCGCGCGGCGTGGGCGCCTCCACAGCGGTCGACTGCCTGACCGACGCCGAGCTCGATGCCGAGCGCGCCGGGGCGAACGACCCGGCGATCCCCTCGGCCGCCGCCGCAGGAGCGGGCCCAGAAGATGGGGGAGGCCTGTGCGGCGAAGACCAGCCCCGCGGGGCTCCTGGACCACATCGACACCATCAGCGCGGCCAAGGACCTCGACATCCTGCGGGCGGTCGACGGCCAGCAGACGCTGACCTACCTGGGTTTCTCCTACGGCACCTACCTGGGGGCCACCTACGCCGAGCTGTTCCCGGCCAACACCGGGCGGCTGGTCCTCGACGGCGCCGTCGACCCTCCCCTGAGCGCCGCGGAGCTGGCCCTGGGGCAGGCCAAAGGGCTTCGAGGCGTCGCTTCGGGCCTACGTGCAGAGCTGCCAGAGCTCCCAAGCTGGGCTGCCCCCTGAGCGGCGACGTCGACTCCGGTGTCTCCCAGATCCGCGAGCTCCTGGAGTCCACGAAGGCGGCGCCGCTGCCGACCTCCGACGACAAGCGGCCGCTGACCTACGACCTGGCCGTCTACGGGGTGCTGGGATCGATGTACCAGACCCAGCTGTGGCCCTCCCTCACCCTGGCGCTTGTCCCAGGGCGATGGGCAAGATGGGCGAGCCCGGACGGAAGCGCGCTGCTGGCCATCGCCGACGCCGTCTCCTCCCGCCAGAGCGACGGCAGCTACTCCGGTAACGGCGCCGAGGCCCTCATGGCGGTCAACTGCCTGGACTACCCGGTCCAGGGGACAACACCTCCTGGGAGGAGACGCCAAGGCCGTCAACGAGGCCTCGCCCACCTTCGGCTCCCAGCTGCTCTACCCCGACGCCTACTGCCAGGGCTGGGGCCACACGTCGAGCCGCAAGCGCGAGAAGATCACGGCCTCCGGAGCCGCACCGATCCTCGTGGTGGGCACCACCGGTGACCCGGCCACGCCCTACGCCTGGTCCGAGTCGCTGGCCGATCAGGCTCGAGTCCGGTCAGCTCATGACCTGGAAGGGCGACGGACACACCGCCTACGGGCGCTCCAACGACTGCGTCAAGAAGGCCGTGGACACCTACCTGCTCAACGGGACGATGCCGGACAAGGGACTCACCTGCTGACCACCGCCGGGCAGGCCGGCCCGACCGGTTCCCGCAGGCCATGAGATCGGCCCCGGACGACGTTCGCGTCGTCCGGGGCCGATTCCTCAGCCGGGCCGCACCGGTGTCGGCGCTGCCCGCCTCACTGGCTCAGTTCACTGGCTCAGCTCACCCGGCGATGGAGCGTCCCATCCAGCCGGCCAGGTCGTCTCCCGCCAGTCCCTGCGAGAGCAGGAACTGGACCTTGGCGTAGGCGGCCTCCAGGGTCATGTCGCGGCTGCCGACGGCGCCACTGCGGGCCAGTGCGTCACCGGCCTCGTAGTGCCCCAGGAGGACCTCGGACTCGTGGCACTGGGAGGTGACGATGACGGCCGTCCCGGCGGCGATCACCCGCTCGACGACGTCGGTCAGCCCCGGCTCCTGGGACGGCACGTTGCCGACTCCGAAGGCCCGCAGGATCACGGCCTCGGGCAGCGGTGTCAGCATCGCCTCCAGGCGGGCCGCGGTGATGCCCGGGACCAGGTCGACCACGACGACGTCGTGACGGGCGTAGGGGGCGGCGTCCTTCCAACCGGCCCCGCCCCCGGGTGCTTGGGGCCCACTGCCACGGGGCGCCGGTGGTGGCCAGAGGGGCCGCGTTGGGGGACTCGAAACCGGTGAAGGCCCACGAGGAGGACTTCGTGACTCGGTTCCCGGCCAGGAGCCGATGTCCGAAGAACAGTGCCACCCCGCTCAGGCGCCCGGAGGTGGCGGCCTTGAGCGCCCCGGTGACGTTCGCTGCGGCGTCGGTTCCCAGTTCTCCGAGGGGAAGCTGGGAACCGGTGACGACGACCGGAACGCTCAGATCCGTCAGCGCATAGGACAGGGCGGCACTGGTGTAGGCCATCGTGTCGGTCCCGTGCAGGATGACGAAGGCGGTCCGCGGGTCGGCCGCGGCGTGGGCGCGCAGGTCGTCCACGATCGCCTGCCAGGACAGCGGGGTGGCGTTCGAGGAGTCGATGAGCGGGGCCAGTGAGGTCAGGGAGACCGAGCGTGCCAGGGGCGTGCCCTTCAGCAGCGAGTTGAGCCACCCCTCCAGGTCCGCACCGGGAACGAGACCGTGGGGGGAGTCCACCATCCCGATGGTGCCCCCGGTGTAGGTGATGTGAACGTGCATGGGCTCAGCCTCCTGCCGCTTAGGCCTCGTGCGATGGGGTGGACGCCGATTCGTCCACCTCGTCGGCGAGGACTTCGTCGAGCAGGTCGCCCCGAATGCGTCCCCGCACTGCGTACCAGCCTGCCACCATCATGACGGCGACGATGGCGAACAGGATCAGGGTCCAACGTCCGGCCGGGTTGGTCACGTTGGAGACGACGACGATGGTGAAGAAGGCCAGGGCCGCGTAGTTGGACCAGGGGGCCCAGGGCATCCGGTAGGCCGGGCGCACCTCCTTGCCCTCGTGCACCCGGCGCAGGAAGGCGAGGTGGGTGACGAGGATGGCTCCCCAGGTCCCGGCGATGCCGATGCCGGCCAGGTTCATGACGATGTCGAAGGCATCGCCGGGCAGGTAGGCGTTGAGGACGACGCCGAGCAGCCCCAGGGCGGAGGTGATGATGATGCCCCCGGCAGGAACCTGGTGCTTGTTGAGCCCGGCCGCCACCCGAGGGGCCTCACCGGCCACGGCCATGGAGCGCAGGGTGCGTCCGGTGGCGTACAGGCCGGCGTTGAGGGAGGACAGCGCGGCGGTGAGGACCACGACCTGGATGATGTCGCCGGCGTAGGGCACACCGATCCCGGAGAAGAAGGTGACGAAGGGCGACTGGTCCTTCAAGTAGGAGGTGTAGGGCAGGACCAGTGCCAGCAGCATGACCGAGCCGACGTAGAAGACGAAGATGCGCAGAATCATCGAGTTGATCGCCTTGGGCAGGATCTTCTCGGCCTCCGTGGCCTCACCTGCTGCCACGCCCACCATCTCCGTGCCACCGAAGGCGAAGACCACACCGAGGGTCAGGGCGAAGACGATCGGGAATCCCTCGGGGAAGAACCCACCGTTTCCGAGGATGTTGTGAGCCCCCGCGGTGATCGCGCCACCGTGGGAGTCAGTTCCGGTGTGAAGCCCGAGAACAATGGCGACGATGGCCACCACCATGAAGGACACGATGGCGGCGACCTTGATGAGCGCGAACCAGAACTCGGCCTCACCGAACATCTTGACGTTGAGCATGTTGAGGATGAAGACCAGGACGAGCGCGATGAGCGCGAAGACCCACTGCGGGACAACCTTCAGAGCCGTCCAGTAGTGGAGGTAGAGGGCCACGGCCGTGATGTCGGCCATGACGGTGACCGACCAGTCCAGGAAGAAGAACCAGCCGGTGATGTAGGCGCCCTTCTCGCCGAGGAACTCACGGGCGTAGGAGACGAATGCTCCGGAGGAGGGTCTGCGGATGGCGAGCTCGCCCAGAGCGCGCACCATGAGGAAGGCGAAGATTCCGCAGACGGCATAGGCGAACATCAGTCCCGCCCCGCCGTCCTTGAGTCGGCCGCCGGCACCCATGAAAAGACCCGTGCCGATGGAGCCGCCAATGGCGATCATCTGCAGGTGGCGGTTCTTCAGCGACTTGTTGTAACCGGCGTCGCCGCGGTCCCGGATCTGGTCGGGCTGGGAAGCGGGGGAGGGTGAAGGCGAAGCACCCGAGTGCGGTGAGGGAGAGGTGGGGGAGTGGCTGGACGGAGACTCGCTCATGGGGATCCTTACGGAGAGGGAGACCTGTTGAATGACGTGCGGAGAATACCGGGCCCGGTCGGTTCGGGTGATGCGGGGGCGGCGAGGAGGGAGGTGACTGTGTTGAGGAACACGATTCTCCTTGCGGCACTGGATTGCGGTGGCGGCCGCAAGGGCCGGTATGTTCGGCCCCTGCTGCTTGTGCCAGCGCCGCCTTAGCTCAGTCGGCAGAGCGATTCACTCGTAATGAATAGGTCGTGGGTTCGATTCCCACAGGCGGCTCGATCAGCCCCGGGAGGTGATGCCTCCCGGGGCTTTCTGGGTTCCGGGCGCCTCGCCCGCGACTCTTCGGTGTGCCTTTCGGCACATTTGTTGGCTGTGACGGATGGTCTGGGTGCGGGATTTCTGGGATGACCGCGTGGCCGAAAATCCTTTGTGATCCTGTGGTCAGGGGTGGGGCCATGGCTCGCATGGGGCGGATTCTCCCTGACTTGATGCGATGTTCCTCAGGGTGAGAGTCGTGGTGCTGCAGGTCTTCTCTTCCGGCTGAGAGAATCCCCCACTGCTATCTGGGAGTCATCTGGGAGATTGGGTGTCTTGGATTGACTGATCGTTGGATACCTCGAGGCGGTCGGAGGGTAGGGAGTGTCATGCCTGGATTGTTCTGCCGGGTCTCGTGGGGATCTCCAAAGGGGGCCTCAGTGCTTTCACAGTTTCCGTCTCAGTCATCACGGTGTCCGGGGTGGTATGGCGTCGCGCTTCACCGTGTGATTGGGAGGGTGAGTGGCCGGTAATGGGGGCGACGAAAAGCCGTGTTGCATTGAGGGCGACTATTGTTTAATCTAACGTTGTCCGCAGCGGGATACATCCTTCAGGCCCGCTCCCTCCGCTCAGAATGAGGAATCATGGCACAGAAGACTCAGGTCATCCTCGTCGACGATGTCGACGGGTCCGAGGCCAATCAGACCGTCACCTTCGCCCTTGATGGCGTCTCCTACGAGATCGACCTGAACGACGAGCACGCAGCTGCTCTTCGTGAGTCCCTTGAGGAATGGGTCGGAAAGGCTCGTCGCACCGGCGGCCGCCGTAGCTCCGGTCGTCGTCGTTCCAGCGGTCCTTCTGACACTCAGAAGATTCGCGAGTGGGCCCGCGAGCAGGGCCTTGAGGTTTCTGACCGCGGTCGCGTCTCCGCAGAGGTGCGCAAGGCCTACTACGACGTCAACCCCGGCAACTGAGGGAACGTGGGTGTCCGGCTCACATGCAGCCGGCGCCCCGCATCGAGTCATTCTCGAGCTGATTGCCACCTCGCACCACGACTCTGGTTGTGCGCTCAGGCGCATTACCAGAGTCGTTGTGTATTCAATACGTGAATTCGCTCCGTGAGTGGGCGGTATCGCTGCGAGCAGTTCCTTTGCTCCGATGCGCCGGTACCCCGCCCACTGCAGCAGCCCTTCTAGGCCTCCTGGGCCTCGCGCCATGCCCGCGATCCTGGCAGGATAGGGCCATGGCTTACACCCTCGTACTGCTCCGCCACGGCGAGAGCGAATGGAACGCGAAGAACCTCTTCACCGGCTGGGTCGATGTCCCGCTGTCAGACAAGGGCCGCGCCGAGGCCGTCCACGGTGGCGAGCTCCTCAAGGAGGCCGGTGTCCTCCCCGAGAAGCTCTTCACCTCGATGCTGCGCCGCGCCATCATGACCGCCAACCTCTCCCTGGACGCCGCGGACCGTCACTGGATCCCGGTGGAGCGCGACTGGCGCCTCAACGAGCGCCACTACGGCGCCCTGCAGGGCAAGAACAAGAAGGAGATCCGTGACGAGTACGGGGAGGAGCAGTTCATGCAGTGGCGCCGCTCCTACGACGTGCCGCCGCCGGCCATTGAGGCCGGTTCGGAGTTCTCCCAGGACACCGACCCCGCTACGCCGGTGAGCCCATCCCCGCCACCGAGTGCCTCAGGACGTCCTCGAGCGCCTCCTGCCCTACTGGGGAGGGCACCATCGTCCCCGAGATCAAGACCGGCAAGACCGTCGCGATCGCCGCCCACGGCAACTCGCTGCGCGCCATCGTCAAGCACCTCGACGACATCTCCGACGACGACATCGCCGGCGTCAACATCCCCACCGGGATCCCGCTGGTCTATGAGACTCGACGAGGAGACCCTCAAGCCCCTCAAGAAGGGCGGTCGCTACCTCGACCCCGAGGCCGAGGCCAAGATCGCGGCGGTGGCCAACCAGGGCAAGTGAGCCCCGGCGGCCTGCCTCTCTCATGACGCGGGCGGCGTCGGACCTTCCTTGAAGGGTCCGACGCCGCCCGCGTCATTGGTTCCAGGTGCTCAGTGGAGCGCGTCGGCGTCCTCGGCGTCATGCGTCTCGGGCATGGAGGCGCCCGAGACGAGGTAGGCCACGCGGCTGGCCACCGACGTGGAGTGGTCGCCGAAGCGCTCCAGGAAGCGGCCCATGAGGACGGCGTCGATGACCTGCTGGCGGCTCAGGGTCGTGAGCCGGGTCCAGGATCATCTGGAAGGAGCGGCGGTGCAGGGCGTCGAGCTCGGCGTCGTTGGTCTGAATGACGGAGGCCAGCTCCAGGTCCCGCGTCGAGATGAGGCGGGCGACGTCCTTGCCGGCGCGCACCGCCAGGTCCGCCATCTCCAGGATGAGCCCCAGGACCGGCTCGGGCAGTGGCGGCTCGGGGTAGCGGCCGCGGGCGATGGCCGCCACGTGGCGGGCCAGGTCGCCCTGGCGCTCCAGGGTCTGGGCCATGCGCAGCGCGGACAGGACATTGCGCAGGTCCCCGGCCACCGGCTGCTGACGGGCCAGGAGCATGACGCACAGGGTCGTCGATGTCGCGCTGGAGGTCGTTGATGCGCTCGTCGGCGTCGATCACCTGCTCGGCGATGACGATGTCCCCCTGGCGCAGGGACTCCGCGGCCCGCTCGATCGCGGTGGCGACCTGGTTGGCCATGGACTCGAGGTCGGAGCCCAGCTGCTTGAGCTCCTGGTTGAAGATGGCGCGCATGAGGCTGCTCCTGTTCGGGGCGAGGACCGATGGTTCGGGCCGGTCGGTGAGGTGGCGTGGCGGCGCTGCTCGACGATCCCGCCGAGGCTGCCGCCAGGATGTTGTCCCCTAAAGCACAGCAGCCCCGCGACTCCGCCGCAAGCGGCACGCCCACAGGCGGGGCCGGCCGGTGGGGGCTCTCAGGACTCAACTACCCTAAGGCGTGGGCCTGACCGTCACCGTTCTCCTCCTTGCCGCCGCCGCTCTCACGTGCCTGGGGGTGGCGATCGGTGTCGCGCTGTCTCGGCGCGAGCGCAGGGCGGCCACGAGCGCTGCCGACCTGGCCGGCCTGGCCGGGACCGACACGGCCGTCCCGGTGCTGGCGGCACTGCGCTCGACCGTCGTCGTCCTCGATGACGACGACGAGGTCCTGCGCGCCTCGGCGTCGGCCTACACCTTCAACATCGTGCGCGACGACGCCGTCATCGAGCCGACCGTGGTGGCGATGGTGGGGCGCGTGCGGGCCTCGGGCCAGGCGCAGGACGCGGCCGTCACCGTCGCCCGGGGGCGGGTACCTGGCGCGGGCCAGTTCCACCTGCAGGTGCGGGTGGCCGGTATCGGTCAGGGGCGCGTCCTCATCCTCATTGAGGACCACACCGCCGCCCGCCGGGTGGAGGCCATGCGCCGTGACTTCGTCGCCAACGTCTCCCACGAGCTCAAGACCCCGGTCGGTGCGATCCAGCTGCTGGCCGAGACCGTCGAGGCCGGCGCCGACGACCCCGACTTCGTGCGCGACTACTCCGGTCGCATGCGCAAGGAGGCCCGCCGCCTGGGCGTCCTGGTCCAGGAGATCATCGAGCTCACCCGCCTCCAGGAGGGCGACGCCCTGGCCGAGCCCGAGGTCGTTGACATCGACGACGTCGTCGCCGAGGCCGTGGACCGGGTGCGCGTCGAGGCCGACGGCCGCCAGATCGCCCTCGTGGCCGGCGGGACCAAGGGGCTGCGGGTGCGCGGCGACGCCGCCCTCATCACCACCGCCGTGCGCAACCTGCTGGACAACGCCATCCGCTACTCCGAGCCGCGCACCCGGGTCTCGGTGGGCGTCTCGCTGGATGCGGAGGACCCCGATATCGTGCGCATCGCCGTGGTCGACCAGGGCATCGGCATCCCCAAGGAGGAGCAGGAACGCGTCTTCGAGCGCTTCTACCGCGTGGACAAGGCCCGCTCGCGCGCCACCGGGGGCACTGGCCTGGGTCTGAGCATCGTCAAGCACGTGGCCGCCGACCACGGCGGCACCGTCGAGCTGTGGTCCGCCCCGGGACGCGGCTCCACCTTCACCCTCGTGCTGCCGCGCCTGGGCGAGGGCGAACCGGTGGAGGGTGAATCGGTCGGGTCTGGTTCGGTCGGGGTCGGTTCGGCCCAGGACGAGCCCGCCGACGCCGCGGCGGAGCACATCCCCGGGAGCGGGTCATGAGCCCGGCAGAGCGCTCCGCAGCGTCGAGTGCGGGGTCAGCCGGGTCGTCTACGGCCTCTAAGGCACCGGCCGCGGCGTCGATGACGCCGGTGGGCGGCCCGACGCGGATCCTCCTGGTCGAGGACGAGGAGAACTTCCGCGACCCACTCGCCTACGGGCTGCGGCGCGACGGCTTCGAGGTGGTCGAGGCCGAGGATGGCCAGCGCGCCGTCGAGATCTTCGAGGCCTCCCGGCGCCCCGGCGGCGTCGGCCCCATTGACCTGGTCCTGCTGGACCTCATGCTGCCCCGCCTGGACGGGACCGAGGTGTGCACCCGGATCCGGCGCTCCTCCTCCGTGCCGGTCATCATGCTCACCGCCAAGGACACCGAGCTGGACAAGATCGTCGGCCTGGAGATCGGGGCCGACGACTACGTCACCAAGCCCTACTCCTACCGGGAGCTCCTGGCGCGCCTCAAGGCGGTTCTGCGTCGTAGCCGCGCGGCCGCCCCGGAGCCCGAGCCGGTGCTGGTCGCCGGCGGGGTGCGGATGGACGTCGAGCGCCACGAGGTCAGGGTCGACGGCGAGGTGGTCGCCATGCCGCTGCGGGAGTTCGAGCTCCTCGAGCTGTTCCTGCGTCACCCCGGCCGCGTGCTCACCCGCAGCCAGATCCTGGAGCGCCTGTGGGGGCCCGATTACGAGGGCGACACGAAAACTCTGGACGTCCATATCAAACGGCTCCGGGGTCGGATTGAGGTCGACGCCTCCAAACCGGTTCTCATCACCACGGTCAGGGGTCTCGGCTATCGCCTGGACGGGGATTCGTAGCACTGATTCTCCATTGCGGATGGCGCCGCAGTTCTCGCCCCGGCCCGGGGCGGGCCTGCCGTGACCTCTGTGAGATACGTCCCCGATCTTTGCGCGGAATGACCTGATAAACTAGAGGTCCGCTATCCAGTCTGGAGAGTCATCCTTATGACCTATGAAGTCGGTGAGACTGTCGTCTACCCGCACCACGGGGCCGCCCGGATCATTGACATCCGGCAGCGCAAGGTACGCGGTGAGGAGAAGACGTATCTGCAGCTCGAGGTGGCCCAGGGTGACCTGACCATCTTGGTTCCCGCCGAAAGCGTTGAGCTCATCGGTGTCCGTGACGTGGTTGATGAGACCGGCTTGGAAAAGGTCTTCGAGGTGCTGCGGGCACCGCTGACCGAGGAGCCCACGAACTGGTCTCGCCGTTTCAAGGCCAACCAGGAGAAGATCGCCTCGGGGACGTCATCAAGGTCGCCGAGGTCGTGCGGGACCTCTCCCGCCGGGACACGGACCGCGGCCTGTCCGCCGGCGAGAAGCGCATGCTCGCCAAGGCCCGCCAGATTCTCGTCTCCGAGCTGGCTCTGGCCCAGAAGACCCCTGAGGAGGAGGCCGAGTCCCGCCTGGACGAGGTCCTCGCCTCCTAGTTCGCGCAGCGCCTGTGCTCGGGGCGTCGGGGACGCGGTAGCGTCCTGCCCGTGAGCATCAGCCCTTCATCCCAAGCATCCGCCCCGCCCGAGTCCGCTCCGGGTGGGGCGGTCGCTGTTCTCACCGCGGCGGGCTCCGGGTCTCGCCTGGGCGCCGGGGTCCCCAAGGCCCTCGTCCCGGTGGGTGGTGTCAGCCTCCTGCGGCGGGCGGCGGCCGGGCTTATCGCCTCGGGCGCCGTCAGCCACGTCGTCGTCACCGCCCCCGCTGAGGAGGTCGACCGGTTCCGCGCCGAGCTCGAGGGCCTGCCGGACGGATCGGTCGGGGCCTCGGCGGGCCGACGTGGTGAGATCGAGGTTGTGCCGGCTCGCCCCGCTCCCGGCAGGCCTCTGTGGACCTTTGGGCTCGCAGCGGCCCTGGCCGCCGTGCCGCAGGCCGACGTCGTCATCGTTCACGACGCCGCGCGGGCGCTGACACCGCCGGAGGTGACGCAGCGGGTGGTCGCGGCCGTGCGGGCCGGACACGAGGCCGTGGTCCCGGCGCTGCCCGTGACCGATACCGTCAAGGAGGTCGAGGCCCGCCGGGCGGGGGAGCCCGAGCCCGTCGTCGGCACCCCCCGACGCGACCGGCTCCGGGCGGTCCAGACCCCCCAGGGATTCTCGACCCCCGTGCTCGTCGCCGCCCACCGGGCCGGGGCCGAGCGGGCCGGAGATGAGGCGCTCGCCGCCTCCGACGACGCCGGTCTGGTCGAGGCCTGCGGCGGCAGCGTCGTCGTCGTCGCCGGTGACGAGCGCGCCATGAAGGTGACTACGCCCATGGATCTGGCCCTGGCTGAGCTGCTCCTGGAGCGGCAGTCCGCTCAGGGGAGCGCCTACCGAGACCGGTGGGGAGAACTGACGATCAGGTCGGTTCCCTTTTCGGTACCGCCACCGGCCCGGATGGCCCTATCGTCTCTCCCATGAGCACGACAGTGACTGCTCCGACGCAGGCCGGCTCCCGCACCCGGCTCCTGTCCTGGCCCGTCATCGCCTGGGGCCTGTGGGACTGGGGGTCGGCGGCCTTCAATGCGGTCATCACCACCTTCGTCTTCACCGTCTACCTGGTCAGCGACTCCTTCAGGGGCCAAGGCGGACAACGAGTCGGCGCTGTCCCTCGGGCTGGCCATCGCCGGGCCTGTTCATCGCCCTGCTGGCGCCGGTGACCGGGCAGCGCTCGGACCGGGGCGGGCGAACCGTCTTCTGGCTCGGGGGCTACACCGCGGTGGTGGTGGCGGTCTCGGCGGCCCTGTTCCTGGTGCGGCCCGAGCCCGGCTACCCTGTGGTTCGGCATCGTCCTGCTGGGGGTCGGCAACATCTTCTTCGAGCTGGCCTCGGTCAGCTACAACGCCATCCTCAACCACCTGGCCCCAAGGACCGCATCGGTGCCGTCAGCGGGCTGGGGGTGAGGGATGGGCTACCTCGGTGGCATCGTCCTGCTGCTCATCCTCTACGTCGCTCTCGTGGGGCCGAGGTCCCTGGTCTCCTTCGCGGCTGGAAGCGGGATGGGGGTACGCGTCGCCATGCTCGTGTCGGCGGCCTGGTTCGGCCTGTCCGCCCTTCCGTCCTCATCAACCGCTCCCGCAGGCTCGGGCGCTCCCGCGCCGAGCACGTCGCGGAGGTCGGCGAGGGGATGGCGACTGCCGAACCGGGACGGGACCGGGCCGCCATGGAGGCCGAGCCGGTGGAGGCCGTCTCCCACCAGGGCAGGCGCAAGGAGTCGATCCTGACCTCCTACAAGCTGCTGTGGCGCACCCTGCTCCAGCTGCACCACTTCCAGCCGCGCCTGCTGTGGTTCCTGCTGGCCGCCGCCGTCTTCAGGGACGGGCTGGCCGGGGTCTTCACCTACGGCGGCATCATCGCCCAGAACACCTTCGGCTTCTCATCGGGCGACGTCATCATCTTCGCCATCGTGGCCAACATCGTGGCCGGCATCGCCACCATCTGGGCCGGGCGGCTCGATGACCGCTTCGGGCCGCGCAACGTCATCATGGCCAGCCTCAGCATTCTGGTGGTGGCCGGACTGCTGGTGTTCTTCCTGCACTCCGCCGGGACCGTGGCCTTCTGGGTGCTGGGCCTGCTCCTGTCGGCCTGCGTGGGGCCGGCCCAGTCAGCCGCCCGGTCCTTCCTGGCCCGCCTCATCCCCGAGGGGCAGGAGGGCGAGATCTTCGGGCTCTACGCGACCACCGGGCGGGCGGTGTCCTTCATGGCGCCCGCGATGTACGGCATCTTCATCTATCTGGGCACGCGCATCGTCGGGCCGGGGGCGAACTACTGGGGATCCTCAGGGATCGTCGCGGTGCTGGCCACGGGACTGCTCCTCATGCTGCGCGTGGGCAACCCCGTCGCCGAGGAGGAGCCTGCCGCGTAGACCACGCCGGCCGCGTAGACCGCCGTCGCGGTCGTGCCCTATGCCTCGCGGTCGAGGGGTAAGGGCACTGTGCTGTCTCCTCACTTCTGAGACGTTTGGGTGTCATGACTTCTGAGACACTCGTTCGGGTGGGAACCTTGGGCGGGCTGGTGGTCCAGGAGGCGAGGGAGGCTTAGGGGTGAGGCATGACGGGGTGTCGGTGTCCACGGCGCTGACATTAACCTCGAATCAGGGACTGCACGCCTGGGAGAAACCGCAGGATTCCAACGATCCCCGCTGGGCGCACTGACGCCGGGCTCGTTGATGTCAGCGCTGTGGACACTGGGCCGCGCAGGAGTGAGTCCGGGGTTCTTGCGGCAGAGCCCGGCGCCTACGTCTCAGGTCCGCCCCCACCGTCCCCTGCTCGCCGCCTGCGCTGGGGTACGGAGGCTATGACTCGACTCTGGCCCCGTCCCGAGTTGGCCCGAGTCGGCCTGCTCCACGAGGGTCGGGACCTACTGGCCAAGGGTTGTGCGTACTGCACGAAGGTCCCACCAACCCCCAGTGCTCCCAACCCTCTGTGCTGTCTCCTCACTTCTGAGACATTTGGGGGTCATGACTTCTGAGACGTTTGGGTGTCATGACTTCTGAGACACTGATTGGGGTTATGACCTGTGAGACGTTCGGGGGCGTCGGGGTGGTAGCAGGATGAGTCTGTAGGGGCGGTTTCTTGGTGTCGATGGTGGAGCAGTTGCCTTGCTGCCTCTGGGTGGGTTGGGGGCCAGGGCAGGGACACAGCGGCGTCCGTCAGGGGTCGTAGAGGTCCAGGCGCGTGGTGTACTCGATCAGGGTGACCTCGACGCCGCGCATGGTCTGGCCCAGTGACAGTGCACGGTCCTGTAGGGACACGCACCCGTTGGACATCACGGTGCGTCGGGCGCGGTCCACGGCCTGGTCGGGATCGGCGGGGTCGGGCAGGCTGATGGGGCCGCCGCCGGCTGGTAGGCGCTCCAGGTCGATGGGGGCTGGGCTGGCCAGCGCCCTGGGGTCTGAGCCCATACCCTCAGCGGGGTCAGTGCGACGCCGTGGCCCTGGTGCTGGCGCTCGGTGTTGTAGTAGGCGGTGAAGCGGTCCAGGCTCGGCGTTGAGCTCCTCAAGGGTGCTGGCCGGGTGGGCGCGCAGCCAGGCGGCTGCCGGCTGGTGGGAGCGCTCGACCTTGCCCTGGGTCTGAGGATGGCCCACCCGCCCGCTGATGGGACGCACCCCAGGGATGCCAGCCACTTCTCGGTGGCTCCCGGGCCCAGTGATACGGCTGGTGTTGAACGCCAGTGCGTTGTCCGACAGGATCGCCGCCGGGCGCCCCCAGGTGGCGAAGCCTCCTCAAGGACCATGCGGGTGCCTGCCACGCTCTCACCGCCCCAGCAGGCCCTCAGGGCGGTGATGACCCGCGAGCAGTCGTCAACGACCTGGTAGACGGTCACCAGATGGTCCTCCAGGCGCCATTGGAAGCCGTCGATCTGCCACAGCTCGTTGGCCGCGCTGCGGGTGAAGCGCTTGTACGACGTCCTGGGCCGCTTGCGCGGGGCGGGGACCACCAGGCCGGCTCTGCGTAGGCTGCGGGCGATCGTCGCGCGCGAGGAGCCGGAACGCTGGCGCCCTGGCTCATCACCCACCACCGAGGCCGGACCCGCCTCCCGGCCGGCGGCGAGCAGGTCGGCGCGAACCTGGGCGATGCGCTCATCAGTGCCCTGGTCCCACACCCGCGCCGGGTGGCGCGGGGCCCGTGAACGCGGTGTCAGCGCGGCAGCCAGGCCCTCGTGCTCAGCGCGTCGGCGTATCCGGTAGAACGAGGCCCGCGAGATACCCACCTGAGCGCAGAACTCCTCCACGCTCATCCCACTGGTCCTGGAGTCAAAACCTATGACCTGCTCACGCCGAGACGGCGAAATCGAGTTACCCATAACCCCAGGCAACCCGCCCCACCAGTGTCTCAGATGTCATGACATCCGAAACTCTCAGAAGTCATGAGACAACACAGTGCTCCCAACCCTCGTCCAGTAGCGCCCCACCTTCGTGCAGTGCATCCAGACGACGCCGTACGCCGCCACAGTGACCGGGTCAGTCCGCTCCGACAGGCTGAAGCAGCAGCTCTCACATCTCTCTCCCGTCTGGCAGACGCACCCAAGCGGTGTCTTGAGATGTCATGACATCCGAGACTCTCAGAAGTCATGAGACAACACTGAGGGGTACAGGGTGCGACCGCGCGACCTACCCTACGAACGCGCGGTGCTTCATCACGAGGAGGCCTGGCGGGCCTCGCGCTCGGCGCGCATGCGCTCGAGATCCTCTGGAGTCAGAGGCCCCTGGGTGGTGCCGGGGGCCCCATTCTGACGGAGCCAGCTCACGACGAGCCCCTCCTTGGCTCCGAAGCGGGCCAGGTGGATTCCAGTGACCTGCTCAAGGCGCTCGAGGTGCGCGTCGTCGGCGGCCAGGTCGAGCTGGAGGAAGCCATCGTGACAGGAGAACTCGACGACGCCGGCGACTGCCCCCTCACGGTCAAAGGACAGGGAGCCGGTCTGGGCGACCTCATCCCAAGCGGCGGTGATCTTGCGGCCCATGTGAGAGGCCAGCTGCTTGCCGTATCGGGAGGGGCGGTCCGTGCTCACACGAGCGGTGGAGCGACAGGAGAAGACGGGCTGTGCTGAGTCGGCGGAGTCAGTCATGCCCCTATCCTGACGCGCTTGGTCGGCCGCGGTCCCCACGAGTTCTCTCAGAGCGCGAGAGCGGGGCCTGGAAGGGGTGTGCCATCGGGTCCGAGAAAGGACTCGGCCCGCGGTTCGGAAGTCCGAACCGCGGGCCCAAGCCTCGCGAGGTCCCACCTGCAACCCGGGGTCCCATGCACCCGAGGAGGCGGTTCCTCCTTCGCCGAAACGATGATGCCAGGCTCCCTATGACCCGGCTCCATCTCAGAGGATCGATCTGTCATCGGGCTCCCCAACCCTCGAGACCGTCCCTGTCCGGCGGTGGCTACTATGTAACGCCCTGACCCTGTGAGGATGAGGGGCAGATCCCTGGGAAAAATCTGGGAAATTCGCGGGTGGGTTGTTTCGGTGACTCAAGCCTTCCCCGGAAGGGGAATGGGGCTCAGTTTCGCTCAGGAGACTGGGGAGAACCGCACTGCGGTGCCCGAGGCGGTCACCATGAGCATGCCGTTGTCCGAGCCCAGCGTCTCGTAGTCGATGTCGACGCCGACGATGCCTTCAGCGCCGAGCTCCTGGGCGCGCTGCACCATTTCCGCCAGGGCGGTCTCACGGGCCTGGACGAGCTCGGCCTCATAGGTCTGGGAACGACCGCCCACAAGGTTGCGGAACCCGGCCGCCATGTCCTTGAGGGCGTTGACTCCGGCGATGGTCTCACCGCAGACGACTCGCAGGTACTGGGTCACGGGGTATCCCTCGACGGTGGGGGTGGTGGTCACGAGCATGATGGCGACTCCGTTCTTGTGGGGTGATGGTTGGTACAAGCACCCTACAGGGTGGTGAAATCTTCTTGTGACCTGGTGGCGGCCTGCCTGGCCAGATGCAGCAGGCGGCTGTAGCGCTCGCTGATCCGCGCATGGGGGACGGGTTCTCCGTCGAGGCTCCACGTCAGGAGGTGCTCCAGGCTGAATCGAGGGGCGCAGCGCGAGCAGGAGACGGGTGAGGCCGGGCGGCGCATGCGGTCCACCTCGTGGCCCGCCGGGCACCTGCCCACCCAGCGTCCCCGCAGTCGCGGGGGCCTGGGCGTCAATGAGCCGCCGGCCCGTCGCCCCCAACCGGGTCGCCTCGGCGGCCCAGACGGCGTCGTGCCCGTGGCTGGGGCCGACGCGGGCGTGGGCGATCTCGTGCAGGATCGTCTCGCGGACCTGGGTCTCGTCGTACAGGTTCATGAGGTGGCGGCTGAGCGTGATCCGGCGTCGAGCATGATCCGTCTGGCCGGCCCGCCGACGCGCCCGGTCGAAGGCCAGGTCCCAGTCGCCGACGTCGGCCTCCTCCATGAGGGAATGCGCCAGGCTCAGGACGTCGGGAGGATTCACGGGCCCACGGTATGCGACGGCGGTCTTCCCGGACGACGGCGGTGCTGTGGGGCGTATCGCCTCCCGTCGGCTCCTGATCGGGCAGTGGCTGCGGGACGCTGGGGTCTTCGGGCCGCGCATGGGCCCTGTGATGTGACACGATGGCGCCGATGTCCCACCATCCCTCCGGCCGGCGTCCGCGGCCCCAACGAAGCACTGCAGGATCTGGATCGCCCCAGCCCGCACGTGCGCCGCGCAGCGGCCGTCCGACCGCGCAGCGCGGTACTGACCGTGCCCGGCGGGAGGATACGAGTCACCGTCCCGGGCGGGGAAGGGGAGTCGAGGAGGCCGTGGGCGCCTCGGGCTCCTGCGTGCCGGTGTCAGACGGCGGCGGGGGCGCAGGGGCGGTTCCGTTCGGTCCTTCCTGAGAAGCCCGATCGGCGTTGTCCTGGCCGCCTTCCTGGTCACGCTCCTGGTGGGACTCCTCGTGCTGCGTAGCACCGGTTCCTCCCTCGGCGGCCTCGCACTGGGGTGGGGGCGGGACACTGATGCCGGGACGCGTTCCGCTCCGGCACCCCTGGTGCCCGACGCCAGCGGCTTCAACGCCGCCCGCATCATCGATGACGAGGTCTTCTACGACTCCCAGGCCATGACGCGCGAGGAGATCGCCGCTTTCGTCACCAAGGTCAATGCCGGCTGCCAGTCGGGCAGTGATGGCACCCAGTGCCTGGCCGCCGCCACCTTCTCCGTGCAGGCCCGCCAGGCCAGCACCTTCTGTCCCGGTGACATCAAGGCCGCCTCCGGCGTCAGTGCGGCCGACGTCATCTGGGAGGTCTCCCAGGCCTGCGACATCAATCCCCAGGTGCTCCTCGTGCTCATTCACAAGGAGCAGGGACTGCTCACCGCCTCCGGCGAGAACCTGAGTGCTCGCGACTACGAGGCCGCAGCCGGGTACGCCTGCCCTGACTACGGGGCCTGCGACCCCCAGTGGGCAGGCTTCCCCTCCCAGCTCTACGGGGCGGCCTCCCAGTTCCATCGCTACCGTCTTGATCCGGGTGGCTACGACGTCGTGGCGCAGCAGCCCAGGCGCATCGCCTACTCGCCCGATGTGCTGTGCGGCAGCGGTGAGGTGACGGTGGCCAATCAGGCGACCGCCGGCCTGTACAACTACACGCCCTTCCAGCCCAATGAGGCCGCCGCACATGGTGGGGACCAGTGCACCTCGTGGGGCAACTGGAACTTCTACGGCTACTTCAAGACGCTCTTCGGAAGTCCGACGTCAGATTAAGTGTGGTCGGCGGAGGTGTGGATTCCGCAGTATTTCAAGGGATCTGAGGGAGGGAGTCGGCATGCTCGGAAGGTCGTGACCATATCGTCATCAAGCGTCACCATTTAGATGCGTGATTTCCAGCCTTCTCTCAGACAGCATCGGCAGAGTCATAGTCACCGCTGAACGGTGGCGACCGTGAGGTACTGGGGAGTACCACTGACCGGCCTCCACTGAGTCCGGGCCACAGCCAAGGGAATGTGCTCGGGCGTTTCGGTGAAGGAGGACCCGCTGCCGAATGGGAACCGGTATGCGACCTCGTTGCGAAGGGCCCGACCCGGTGGTTCAACCGGGGCGGGCCTTCGCAGTGCCTGGGCGCAGGACCATCCGGTCCGCGCCCAGGCATTTTTGCGGGGACCCGTTCAGTGAGCATGACATGATGCGAGCATGACGCTGCCGCCGGTACTGGCGACCACCTGGGTCGTCATCGAGTACCTCATCAAGATCGCCGCGCTGGGCACGGTTCCGGAGAACCGCCGCCCGTCGTCGTCGACCGCCTGGCTGCTGCTCATCTTCCTGCTGCCCCTCGTGGGACTCCCGCTCTACCTGCTCATCGGCAGCCCGTGGGTCCACGGCACGCGCCGCCGCCAGCAGCACACCGTCAACGAGATCACCCTCGACTACACCCGCGCCATGCCAGACCTGCCCAAGGGGGCCCGGCCCTCGACCTACCTGGCCGGAGCGCTGCGCATGAACCGCCGACTCACTGGCCTTCCCTGCGTCAGCGGCGAAGTGGTGGCCGTCCACGCCGACCCCCGCAGCACCTACGAAGCCATGGCCCGAGCCATTGACTCCGCCACCGACCACGTCCACGTCGAGTTCTACATCATGAGCTGGGACGAGGTCACCGACGTCTTCTTCGCCGCCCTGGAGCGCGCGGTGGCCCGCGGAGTCACGGTGCGCCTCCTCCTGGACCACCTGGGCAGCCGCAAGTACCCCGGCTGGAAGCAGTTCTGCCAGCGCATGACCGACGCCGGCATCCGCTGGCGTCTCATGATGCCGCTGCTGCCGCTCAAGCGCCGCTGGCGCCGCCCGGACCTGCGCAACCACCGCAAGATCCTGGTCATCGACGGCGAGAAGGGCTTCATCGGCAGCCACAACGTCATCGACCCCTCCTACCGGACCCGGCGCAACGTGCGGGCCGGGCGCCGCTGGGAGGACCTGTCTGTGGAGGTCACCGGCGAGATCGTCCTGGAGGCCCAGGCCATCTTCGCCATGGACTGGTTCTTCGAGGCCGGCGAGCAGCTCGAGGCCTTCGACCTGGCGCTGGGGACTCCGGCCGAGACCCTGCCGGAGATGGCGGGACTGCCGGGAATCCCGGTGGGCACGCCGGCCCCCAGGCCCGGGCGCCCGGGCGCCGTCGTCAACGCCATGCAGCTCGTTCCCTCCGGGCCGGGGTACCCCACCGAGCCGAACCTGCGGATGTTCCTGGCCCTCATCCACGGGGCCAAGCGGCACGTGTCCATCACCAGCCCCTACTTCATTCCCGACGAGGCGCTGCTGGCGGCGATGACGTCGGCCGCCTACCGGGGGGTGGAGGTCGAGCTGTTCGTGGGCAAGGAGTCCGACCAGTTCATCGTCAGTCACGCCCAGCGCTCCTACTACTCGGCGCTCCTGGCGGCGGGCGTGCGGATCTACCTCTACCCCTCGCCGATCGTCCTGCACTCGAAGTACATGACGGTCGACGACGAGGTCGGGGTCATCGGCTCGTCCAACATGGACTTCCGTTCCTTCGCCCTCAACTACGAGGTCATGCTGCTGGCCTTCGGCGGGGACCTCGACGACCTGCTGCGCAACAACGACGCCGCCTACCGGGCCGCCTGCACCGAGCTGACCCCCGAGCTGTGGGCCACCGAGCCCTGGTACAACCGCTACGTGGACAACGTCTGCCGCCTCATGTCCGCCGTGCTGTAGCGGAGGCGAGGCTGGGCGCCTCGACGAGCAAAGCGCCGGGACAAAATGTGCAGGCGGTCATATCATGGTGCCTGAGAAGTCATGTCATGGCGACCGGCTGTGGGGAAGGGAGGTGCGCCGTGGATATCCCGCAGTGGATGTGGGGCATGTTGCTCATGTGGGTCAGCATCACGATTGGAACGGGGATCCGTCTGTACAGGACCAGACGCTCCTGGATGCGCAAGTACCGGGAGGACCAGCCCCAGCGCTGAACGATCCGGGCTGTCAGTGCGCTGTCTCATGGCTTCTGGGAGTTTCGGATGTCATGGCGTCTCAAGACGTCGGTTGGGTGGGTTTTCCAGAGGGAGAGGCGCTGTCTGTACTGCCGGTAGGGGCTGTTTCGGGCCTAAGCGAATTTGCGTTTGAGGTCGATGTCCCCCGGGGGTGTTTCGGTTACTGCAATAAGCGGTCCTTTCGTCAGAGGAGGTGATTTTGTGGGCATCCCTGCGTGGGTGTGGGCGCTAGCAGTTGGCTGGAGTGGCGTTCTGGTGGGGACGGGGGTCCGTCTGTACCGGACCAGGCACTCCTGGATGCGCAAGTACTGGGAGGACCAGCCCCAGCGCTGAACCGCCCAGGCCCACAAACGTCGACGTCGTCGGCCCCCGCACCTTAAGCGGTGCGGGGGCCGACTGTGTGGAACCGGAGAAAGGGTCTGATGGGACGCGTGAGCCGGTGGTCAGGCGTCGCGGCGGGTGAAGACGACTGCGGCGATCACCATCGGGATGATGGCCCAGGCGGCGAAGACGGCGATGGCCTGCCAGTGCTGGAGGAAGGTGGCGGTGCCGGCCTGTCCCCACTGGTGAGCCAGGCTGAAGGGGTCGGAGACGGCGGTGGACAGGGTGTCCGGCAGGAGTCCCAGGACCTTGTTCACCCACTTCCAGTGGCCGGCCATCATCTGGAACGGAAGGGGGACGACGAACAGCACCGAAACCACCACGGTGATGGCGCCCGCCGTCGAGCGAGTGAGGTGGCCGACCCCCTGGGCCATGAGTGCGATGATCGCGAAGGACAAGCCGGTGCCCCAGAACAGCCCCAGGTAGTGGGTATCAGTGAGAGAACCGGCGTGGCCCTTCATGAACGGGTAGGAGGCGGCGTAGGCCAGTGTCACGCTGAGGAGCCCGAGGACGAAGGAGAAGCCCGACACGACCAGCGCCTTCGCCGTGAACAGGCGCCCGCGGTGAGGAACGGCCATCATCGAGGAGCGGATCTGCCCCGAGGCGTACTCGCCGGTCATCACCAGGGCACCCAGGACGGCGACGACGATCATGCCCAGCACCGAGCCCGCGGCGATCATGGTCTTGGCCTGGTCGGCCCGATCGGGGGAGCCGGCGTAGCCGATGGCCAGGCCCGCGCCGAACAGGACCGTGATGGCGATCGTGATGACCGATGTGACCCAGGTGGAGGTCAGGGTACGCAGCTTGATCCACTCGGCGCGCACCGCGCCGGCGAAGGACTGCCGACCAGCCACGCGGGGGCGACTGGGGCGGCCGGCGGTCTCCAAGGTCCGATGCCGTCCGGTGCGGGATGCCCCGGAGACGGGGGTGGTTTTCTGGAGGGCCTCGAAACGGTGGACGCCCATGGCCGGGCCGGCTGCGGCGTTGATGGATGTGGTCATGGTGCGTCAGTCCTCGGGATGCTCGTGGCCTTTGTTCTTCCTGAACGATTCCAGGCTAGGAGGGCCGGGTCCCGGTGTGATCGTCCCGGTGGCTGAACGCAGTAGGGGCGGTCTCCTCCCCCTGAGGGAGGAGGGGTCCTCTGCGGGGACGATGAGTCGTTGCCTGGACCGAGAGATGACCGCTGGCCTGGGAGCAGAGCAGGTGGGAGGCAGGTTGGCTACAGCTCGGCGGCTTTGTTGAGGATGGTGGCTTCGTCTTGGCCGGTGCTGCCGTCATGCTGTGGTGTCCAGGTGCCGTTGTTGCAGGTGAAGGTCAGCCAGGGGTCGGCGACGCTGGATGTGGTGTTCAGTGCCCAGTTGTTGAGCTGGAGTGTGGTGAGTCCTGCGGATTGGCAGTCGGCGACGGCGTGGACGACGGGTGCTGCTGCCTCGGGAGCAAGGTCCTTGGTGTCGTCGGTGACCAGGCCGGTGACGGACAGGGTGGTGCCGTTGAGGTCGATGGTTCCGGTGGGGCTGGCCTGTTTGGCGGCGGTGATGACTTGCTCGAAGGAGACGGTGGTGGGGAACTGTCCCTCGGTGTTGCTGGTGGAAGTGACCTTCCAGCCGTTCATGGTAAAGGTCTTGATGGTTGGTGAGCCGGACGTAGCGGTCAGCGTGGACGGGGGTGTGGTGACGTCTGCGTAGTCGACCTCAAGGGATGACGTGTCACCGTTGCGCATGATCGTTGCGGCCTCGCCTGCTGGGGCTAGGTCGTGCTGAACGCCGGTGCGCAGTTCGGAGCCTGGGCCGCGGCAGTTGAAGTAGACGTCGATCTCGGTGCCCTTCATGTTCCAGGTGAAGATGATCCCGACGGTCACCGTGCCCCATACGCTGTTTCGTTGGGCGGCGCTGCAGGTTGAAGGCAGCATGTCGGCAGCGCTGTCCACTGGGGTGTCGGCCTTGAGATGCGCCTTGACCTCAGCCACCGAGCCAGTGTTTGAGTTGGCTCCTGCCTGCATGACTTGCGTCGACTCAACGCTTGGGTTCTTGGAGAGGCTCGTGACTGCGGCCTTGGCGACGCTTCGGGCGCCGGCGTTACCGGGCCCCAGGCTCGGGTCCAGGCCAGCCGCCACGATGTAGAGGAACCCGCCGACCGTCACCAGAAGGAGTACCAGGGTCACGCAGCCCAGTTTGAAGCACCCCGGCCCATGAGGAGCGCTCCGCTTCAGAGGGTGCTGCTCCACCGACGCCGACTCTGCGGGCACCTCACTGGGAGCCGTCTCATCGTTGGCGCGGGTGGCGGTGCCGTCGGCCTCATTGCGTCCAATCGCCTCTTGACCCTGCACGGAAGAGACGGTGGGGGACTCTCTCTGGTCTGGATCGGTCTGCCCGTCCGGCATCGGCTGCTCCCTTGCTGACTCATTGGAGGTATTCTTCCCGATCCATTGTGGTGGCGGGGGCGTTTGGTCCGACGCTGCAGAGGCGAAGAACGAACGGTGGGTCGGCTAGAGTTCGGCGGCTTTGTTGAGGATTTCGGTGTCGCTGGGGCTGGGGGAGTCGAACTGCGACGCCCAGGTTCCGTTGTTGCACACGAAGGTTATCCAGAGGTCGTCGCTGGAGAGTCCTTTTTGAAGTTTGCCGTTGAGCTGAGTGTGGTCAGTCCTGCGGCTTGGCAGTCGGCGACGGTGTGGACGACGGGGGCTGCGGCTTCGGGGGTGAGGCCTTTGTTCTCGTCGGTGACCAGGCCGGTGACGGACAGGGTGGTGCCGTCGAGGTCGATGGTGCCGGTGGGGCTGGCCTGTCTGGCGGCGGTGATGATTTGGTCAAAGGGTGGGTTGCTGAACTGTCCGTCGGTTTTGGGGGTGGAGGTGACCTTCCAGCCGTTCATGGTGAAGGTCTTGGAGGAGTCCGGGACGCTGGGTTGCGTCAGGCTGGTGGGGAGTGCGGTGACTTCTCCGTAGTCGATCGTCAGTTCCGTGTAGGCGTCGATGCTGCCGGTGAAGGTCTTCGCTTCTCCGACGGGGGTGAGTGCTCGTTTCACGTCGGTCCGGATTGCCTCGGGGTTTCGTTGACACTGCACATCGACGTCGATGGTGCTGCCCTTGACGGTCCAGGACACCGAGATGATGAAATCGCCTGAGTAGTCGGGCTCCTGCTGGAGTGTTTTCTGTCGGGTTGAGGCCAGTAGGTTGGCGGCCGCCTCTACGCTGGTGCCGTCTTTGAGGTGGGCGTCGACTGTCACGGAGCTTCCGTTGATGTTGGCTTCTGCTCCTGTTGCCTCTGCTGAGGTGACCGAGGGGTCGCTTGAGAGGTAGTTGGAAGCGACGTCCGCGACTGCGTTCACCTTGTCGCCTTCAGGTCCCTGATCGGGATAGATACTGACAAATAACTGGTATGCGTAGACGCATACTGAAGCCACTAGGACCAATGAGACGAGCGCGCACCCCGGTTTCCTCCGGCCGACAGAGGCTCCGCTGCTCGAGTTAACGGCCGGGGCTTCGTCTGCGCCGACGTCTCCTCTTGGCGCTGGTACGGTCTGCTCATCCGCCATCGGTACCTTCTCCCTACTTGTCGGACGTAATTCTTCCTGATCCGCCTTGATGGTGGGGGCGTTTGGGCCGACGACGCAGAGGCGAAGGACGAACGGTGGGGCCGCTAGAGTTCGGCGGCTTTGTTGAGGATAGCGGCTTCGTCTTTGCCGGTGCTGCCGTCGTCGTTGGGTGTCCAGGTGCCGTTGTTGCAGGTGAAGGTCAGCCAGAGGTCGTCGCTGGAGAGTCCTTTTTGAAGTTTGCCATTGAGCTGGAGTGTGGTCAGTCCTACGGCTTGGCAGTCGGCGACAGTGTGGATGACGGGGGCTGCGGCTTCGGGGGTGAGGCCTTTGTTCTCGTCGGTGACCAGGCCGGTGACGGACAGGGTGGTGCCGTCGAGGTCGATGGTGCCGGTGGGGCTGGCCTGTCTGGTGGCGGTGATGAGCTGGTCAAAGGGTGGGTTGCTGAACTGACCGTCGATTTTCGCAGTGGAGGAGACCTTCCATCCGTTCATGGTGAAAGTCTTGGTAGAGCGAGGAGCGCTCGGTTGTAGGAAGGTAGTGGGGATCGCAGTGACCTGCCCGTAGTCGATATTCAGACGGCCGCCGGTGATGTCGATGGTTTTGGCTCACCTGCGGTGGTCAGGTCCTGTCGGGCGGTGCGTAGTAGGTCTGGACGGCCAGCGCAGTCGTAGGTGGTCTTGATGCTGGTGCCGTGCAGTGTCCAGGATAGGGTGACGTAGAGGTTGATGTTGGTGTCGGGGCTGTTCTTGCCGAAGGCCGCGGTATGGGTGGAGGCCAGCAGGTCCGCCACCGCATCAGCGCTGGTGTCGTCCTTGAGACGCACGTCCAGGTCGGCCTCGGTACCGCCGATGTCGGCCGAGGCGTTGATGACGGTGACCGAGACGACGTTGGGATCCTTGGACAGGTGCTTCTCTGCTGCACTGGCGATGCGTCGGACCTTGAAGCCCTCCGGGCCGCTGTCGGGGTGCAGGGTGATGTCAATCAGATAGACGAAACTACCAATGATCAACACGAGGATGACCAGCATCACCCGGATGGCCCACCAACCCGCCGACCTGCCTGACGACGGTTTCCTCCGGCCGACAGAGGCTCCGCTGCCCGAGTCGGCAGTCGGGGCTTCTTCCGACTCGGCTCCTCCTTGTTCAAGTGTGGTCTGCTCGTCAGGCATCGGCTGCTCCCTTATTAGCTGATTGCACGTATTCTCTCGAATCGGCCGTTCCTGCGGGGCGAGTCGGTTCGGTCAGGTGCGAGCAGGGCATGTGGGTGACGGGCTGTCTACAGCTCGGCGGCTTTGTTGAGGATGGCGGCTTCGTCTTGGCCGGTGCTGCCGTCATGCTGTGGTGCCCAGGTGCCGTTGTTGCATACGAAGGCTGCCCATGGACCTTGCGCGTGGTGGGAGGAGGAGTCCTTCTGTGTGCTGGCGGCGAGCTGGAGTGTGGTCAGTCCTGCGGCTTGGCAGTTGTTGACGGTGTGGACGACGGGTGCTGCTGCCTCGGGGGTGAGGCCTTTGTTCTCGTCGGTGACCAGGCCGGTGACGGATAGGGTGTCGTCGTCGAGGTCGATGGTGCCTGTGGGGCTGGTTTGGCCGGCGGCGGTGATGATCTGGGCAAAGGGCGGGTTGCTGAACTGCCCGTCGGTGTTGCTGGTGGAGGTGACCTTCCAGTCGTTCATGGTGAAGGTCTTGATGGTTAATGAGCCGGACGGAGTGGTCAGCGAGGATGGGGGCGTGGTGACGTCTCCGTAGTCAATCTGGAGAGGTAATGTTTCGCCGGGTCGTTGAATGCTTGTGGCCTCCCCAACTAGTGATAGATCGTGCTGGACGTTGGTGGCGATGTCGTGAGAGCTGGCGCTGATGAGGAAGAAGACGTTGATGGCGGTGCCTTCAACGCTCCACTTCAGCGTGATGGCGATCTGGGTGCTTCCGTCATCGTCGCCTAAGGCCTCGTCGCGGGTTGAGGACAGAAGTGCTGTCGCGGTGTCGATGCTGGTCCCGTCCTTGAGGTGCACGCTCACAGTGGGAGCATCGCCCGAGTTATACGATTCTTCCTCAAAAACCTGCACGGAGGAGACGTGTGAATCGTGGCGCAGGTGCTTGGCGGCAGCTCTTGCTACGCTCCTTTCTTCGAATGAGTGCGGTTCCAGGCCGGGATTGAACAAAACCGTGAGATTATATGCGAAGTACCCGACGACCCCCAGCAACGCAGACAGGATGACAACTAGGACTATGCGGCTGGGCTTGAAGATGCCCCGACTGTGCGATGGAGCAGGCTGCTGATGCTCTGAGGGACTGTGGGGTTTGCCGCTGGTGATCGACTGAGAGCTGGTGCGGGTGACGGTCTCGTCGCCCCCTGCCACCTGCAGATCCCGCGCAGAGGACAAGGATGTGGAGGAGTCTCCCTGGTCTCGATCGGTCTGCTTGTCGGGCATCGGTACCTTCTTCCTGCTTGTCGGACGTAATTCTTCCTGATCCGCCTTGGTGGTGGGGGTGTTTGGTCCGACGGCGTAGAGGCGAAGGACGAACGGCGAGTGGTCTAGAGTTCGGCGGCTTTGTTGAGGATGGCGGCTTCGTCTTGGCCGGTGCTGCCGTCATGCTGTGGTGTCCAGGTGCCGTTGTTGCAGGTGAAGGTCAGCCAGTAGTCGTTGTCGGTTGAGAGGCCTTTCTGCAGCTTGCCGTTGAGTTCGAGTGTGGTCAGTTTTGCGGCTTTGCAGTTGTTGACGGCGTGGACGACGGGTGCTGCGGCTTCGGGGGTGAGGCCTTTGCGCTCGTCGGTGACTAGGCCGGTGATGGACAGGGTCCCGTTGCTGAGCTCGATGGTTCCGGTGGGGCTGGCCTGTCTGGCGGCGGCGATGAGGTCGGTGATTGGTGGGTTGGAGTAGGAGTCGTCTTGGGCGGGGTAGTAGGTGACGTTCCAGTTGTTGAGGGTGAATGTCTTGTAGGAGTTGGGGCTGGTTGGCTCTGTGATAGACGGGGGAACGGTGTCGACTGTTCCATAGTCGGCGTAGATGGAGCCGTCAGGGTCGCCTCGGGTGACGGACTTGGCCTTGCCCACGAGGGCCAGCTCTCGTTGGGTGGTGGCGCGGATGTTGTCAGGGCTGTCGTCGCAGCTGAAGTTGACTGAGATGTCTGTGCCGTTGAGACGCCAGGACAGGGTGACGCTGAGTGGTACCTGGCTGCTGTCTGCCTTGCGGTGGATGGAGGCCAGGAGCTCGGCGGCCTGGTCCACGCTGGTTTCATCCCTGAGGCGGGCGGTGACCCGTGCGATGGGGCCGCTGCCGGAGGAGGCGTGAGCGCTGGAGACCCTCGCTGATTTCACTGCGGGGCTCCAGGAGAGGTGGTAAGACGCTGAGTAGGCCACGGTCCTGGCTTGCAGGCCGCTGATACCGATATCTGGGTCCAGGGTGGCTGCAACCCAGTAGAAGAACCCGATGATCACGACCAGTACTACTGCCAGTGCCACAAGCAGGGTCCTGCATCCCTTGGTGAGGCGACCCTTGAATCGGATACCGCTAGGCGCACTGTGAGACGTTTCGGTCTGCTCGTCAGGCATCGGCTGCTCCTTTAACGGCTGATTGGATGTATTTTCTCAAATCGGCCGTTCCTGCGGATGGAGTTGGTTCGGTGAGGCGGGCGCAGGGCACGCGGGAGGCATGCTGTCTACAGCTCGGCGGCTTTGTTGAGGATGGCGGCTTCTTGCTGGCCTTTTACGCCGTCGTCCTTGAGTGTCCAGGTTCTGCCCTGGCATACGAGAGTTCGCCAGGGGCCGTCGTGGTTGGTTGTGGTGTTGAGGTTGAGCTCGGTCAGTCCTGCGGCGTAACAGTCGGACAAGGCGTGCACCACGGGTGCTGCTGCCTCGGGAGCCAGGCCGTCGTCGTCGGTGGCCAGGCCGGTGACGGACATGGAGCCCGGGTCGGCCTCGAACGTGATGGAGCCGGTAGCGCTGGACTGAGTGGCCGCAGCGATGATCTGCTCCACGGGTGGGGTGGCGAACTGTCCTGTCTCGTTGCTGGTGGATGTCACCTGCCAACCGGCCATGGTGAAGGACTTCCATGTGCGTGAACCGGAGGGGCTGGCCAGTGAGGCCGGGGGAGAACCGACTTCGCCGTAATCGATCCCTAGGAGGGAGGACCCCCCTTGCCTGATGGTCCTGGCTTCCCCGACCGGGGTCAGATCGCGTGTGGTGGTGGAGATGATGTCGGTGCTGGCGCGGCTGGCATCGAAGTCTGCTGCAATGCTGGTGCCGCCCAGGGTCCATGACATGGACACGGTCAGCGTGATCTTCCGGGTGCCGTCCTTGGTGTGAAGAGCGGCCTCGTGGGTCGAGGCCAGGAGGTCGGCGGCTTCCCGAACGCTGGTGCCGTCCTTGAGGCTGATGCTTACGTGAGCGGAGATGTCCGACGGCGTGGCTGCCTCGGATGAGGCGGAGGGTGCTGAGGTGACAAGTGGGCTGTGACCGAGGGTGGTCGGCGGCTTCCTGGGCGACTTGGCGGGCATACGCACGATCCGCTGGTCCGGCTTGGGGTGCAGGCTGGCGTCGATGCGAACGAACAGCATCCAGATACCCGCCATGCTCACGATTACCGCAACAATCAGCACCAGGCATCCTCTGAAAAGACGATTCGGCGATCGCTGAGGAGACGCCCTGTCGGGTTCAGGAACAGCGTGGGCGTGACTGTCGGCCTGGTCGGAGTCGATCGACTCATCCACTATGCACCTATCTTCTGCTTGTCCGACGTATTCTTCCTGATCCGCCTTGGTGGTGATGGGTGTTTGGTCCGACGGTGCAGAGGTGAAGGACGTTCGTGGGGCCGCTAGAGTTCGGCGGCTTTGTTGAGGATTTCGGTGTCGCTGGGGCTGGGGAGTCGAACCGCGACGCCCAGGTTCCGTTGTTGCACACGAAGGTTATCCAGAGGTCGTCGCTGGAGAGTCCTTTTTGAAGTTTGCCGTTGAGCTTGAGTGTGGTCAGTCCTGCGGCTTGGCAGTCGGCGACGGCGTGGACGACGGGTGCTGCTGCCTCAGGGGTGAGACCTTTGCGCTCGTCGGTGACTAGGGCCGGTGACGTACAGGGTGGTGCCGTCGAGGTCGATGGTGCCGGTGGGGCTGGCCTGTTTGGTGGCGGTGATGATTTGGTCAAAGGGTGGGTTGCTGAACTGTCCGTCGGTTTTGGGGGTGGAGGTGACCTTCCAGCCGTTCATGGTGAAGGTCTTGGAGGATCTCTTGATGCCTGGTTGGGTCAGGGTGGTGGGGAGTGCGGTGACTTCTCCGTAGTCGATCGTCAGCTTCGTGTAGGCGTCGATGCTGCCGGTGAAGGTCTTCGCTTCTCCGACGGGGGTGAGTGCTCGTTTCACGTCGGTCCGGATTGCCTCGGGGTTTCGTTGACACTGCACGTCGACGTCGATGGTGCTGCCCTTGACGGTCCAGGACACCGAGATGATGAAATCGCCTGAGTAGTCGGGCTCCTCCTGGAGTGTTTTCTGCCGGGTTGAGGCCAGTAGGTCGGCGGCCGCCTCCACGCTGGTGCCGTCCTTGAGGTGGGCGTCGACTGTCACGGAGCTTCCGTTGATGTTGGCTTCTGCTCCTGTTGCCTCTGCTGAGGTGACCGAGGGATCGCTTGAGAGGTAGTTGGAGGCTGTGCTGGCAACGCGCCGGACTTGGAAGCCGTCCGGGCCAATGTCGGGGTTCAGGTTGACGTAGAGTAAGCAACCGTAACCACCAATGATCACCGCGAGTATGACCAGCACGGAACAGACTGCCCACCATCCCGCCGACCTGCCTGACGACGGTTTCCTCCGGCCGACAGAGGCTCCGCTGCCCGAGTTGACGGCCGGGGCTTTGTCTGCGCCGACGCCTCCTCTGTGTTCAGGTGTGGTCTGCTCGTCAGGCATCGGCTGCTCCCTTATCGGCTGATTGGATGTATTTTCTCAAATCGGCCGTTCCTGCGGATGGAGTTGGTTCGGTGAGGCGAGCGCAGGGCACGCGGGAGGCATGCTGTCTACAGCTCGGCGGCTTTGTTGAGGATGGCGGCTTCGTCCTGGCCCCTTGTGCTTTCGTGTGTGGGTGTCCAGTTGCCGTTGTTGCAGGTGAAGGTCAGCCAGGGGTCGTGGACATTGGATGGGGTAGAGGCCCAGTTGTTGAGCTGGAGTGTGGTGAGTCCTGCTGCTTGGCAGTTGTTGATGGCGTGGACGACGGGTGCTGCTGCCTCAGGGGTAAGGTCCTTGGTGTCGTCGGTGACTAGGCCGGTGACGGATAGGGTGGTGCCGTCGAGGTCGATGGTGCCGGTGGGGCTGGCCTGTTTGGTGGCGGTGATGAGCTGGTCAAAGGGTGGGTTGCTGAACTGTCCGTCGATTTTGGCAGTGGAGGTGACCTTCCATCCGTTCATGGTGAAGGTCTTGGAGGATCTCTTGACGCCTGGTTGGGTCAGGGTGGTGGGGGTTGTGGTGACGTCTCCGTAGTCGATTGTCGGTCCCTGATACTCGTCGATGTTGCCGGTGAAGGTCTTCGCTTCTCCGACGGGGGTGAGTGCTCGTTTCACGTCGGTCCGGATTGCCTCGGGGTCTCGTTGACAGGAGACGTCGATGTCGATGGTGGTGCCCTTGGCATTCCAGGACACGGAGATGACGAATTCGCCGCTGTAGTGGGGTACCTGTTGGAGTGTCTTCTGGCGAGTAGAGGCCAGCAGGTTGGCGGCAGTGTCAGGGGAGGTGTTGTCCTTGAGGCGCACGTCCAGTCGGACGTCGTTGCCTCCGAGGTCGGCTGAGGCCTCAGTGGTTTCGGCGGAGATGACGTCCGGGCTGCTGGAGAGGTGCTTGGAGGCTGTGCTGGCAACGCGCCGGACTTGGAAGCCATCCGGGCCAATGTCGGGGTTCAGGTTGACGTAGAGTAAGCAACCGTAACCACCAATGATCACCGCGAGTATGACCAGCACGGAACAGACTGCCCACCATCCCGCCGACCTGCCTGACGACGGTTTCCTCCGGCCGACAGAGGCTCCGCTGCCCGAGTTGACGGCCGGGGCTTCGTCTGCGCCGACGCCTCCTCTGTGTTCAGGTGTGGTCTGCTCATCCGCCATCGTTACCTTCTTCCTTCTTGTCGGACGTAATTCTTCCTGATCCGCCTTGGTGGTGGGGGTGTTTGGTCCGACGGCGCAGAGGTGAAGGACGAACGGCGAGTGGTCTAGAGTTCGGCGGCTTTGTTGAGGATGGTGGCTTCGTCTTGGCCTCTTGTGCTTTCGTGTGTGGGTGTCCAGGCTCCGTTGTTGCAGGTGAAGGTCAGCCAGGGGTCGGCGACGTCGGATGTGGTGTTCAGTGCCCAGATGTTGAGCTGGAGTGTGGTGAGTCCGGCGGCTTGGCAGTCGGCGACGGCGTGGACGACGGGTGCTGCTGCCTCGGGGGTGAGGCCTTTGTTCTCGTCGGTGACCAGGCCGGTGACGGACAGAGTCCCGTTGCTGAGCTCGATGGTGCCGGTGGGGCCGGCCTGTCTGGCGGCGGCGATGAGATCGGTGATTGGTGGGTTGGAGTAGGAGCCGTCCTGGGTGGGGGAGTAGGTGACGTTCCAGTTGTGGAGGGTGAATGTCTTGTAGAAGTTGGGGCCGGTTGGCTCTGCGATAGACGCGGGAACGGTGTCGACTGTTCCATAGTCGGCGTGGATGGAGCCGTCAGGTTCGCCTCGGGTGACCGACTTGGCCTTGCCCACGAGGGCCAGCTCTCGTTGGGTGGTGGCGCGGATGTTGTCAGGGCTGTCGTCGCAGCTGAAGTTGACTGAGATGTCTGTGCCGTTGAGACGCCAGGATAGGGTGACGCTGAGTGGTACCTGGCTGCTGTCTGCCTTGCGGTGGATGGAGGCCAGGAGCTCGGCGGCCTGGTCCACGCTGGTTTCATCCCTGAGGCGGGCGGTGACCTGTGCGATAGGACCAGAGGTGGGGTCGGCGTAAGCTTTGGAAACCCTCGCTGATTTCACTGCGGGGCTCCAGGAGAGGTGGTAGGACGCTGAGTAGGCCACGGTCCTGGCTTGCAGGCCGCTGATACCGATATCTGGGTCCAGGGTGGCTGCAACCCAGTAGAAAAACCCGATGATCACGACCAGTACTACTGCCAGTGCCACAAGCAGGGTCCTGCATCCCTTGGTGAGGCGACCCTTGAATCGGATACCGCTAGGCGCACTCTTCGATGTGTAGCTATTAGTTGCTGAAGCTTGCGTTCCTTCGAGGCGAGTGTCGAGAGGTGGAGACAATGGTATCCAATCGTTGTGAGATAGTGAGGTAGAATTACTTGATTCCTTCCTTTCGGATGAATGTTTCATGCAATAGGTCCCCCTAAGGTGATAAATTTGAACTAGCAATCCGTAAGGTGATGAAAATTGGGTGAGTTAATGATGTTGCCATTCTACTGAATTTTATTGCCATTGGTTGAGGTTGTTGGTTGGTTGTAATTGACAGATAAGGGGTTTGCTGACAGTAATTCATCAAAGGTGCTGCGACCTAAGTAGATGCCAGTGTTGGCTAGCCCCCGAATAAGCCTCAAAATATAGTAGAGCTTCTCTGGTTGTCGTCAACTAGTGGTCACCGATGGATTTGTCTTCAATGTAGCTGGGAGTTTCGTTGCGCAGCACTTGGCTTATGTTGTGTAAGGATGTCGTCCCTTTGTCAGTGTAGTTTGAGTGTCCTGTTGATTCCGCTAGGCCGCCGTTTTTACTTGTACTTAAAGGAGGTGAAATCAGAATCTGGGTGGGCGGTTGGTTCTCCTCCGTATACCCCTGACATCGCAACGACATCATCTCCTGTTCGGGCGGCGTACATATGGTCGGGCAGCATTCCGAGGTCGGACGCGTCAACAGAAGTGACTCCAGGTGAGCCCCATACGACTACGTCGTCCGGGGCATTCGACTGCCGCAAAGCGTATCCTGTGGCGGTTGACCCATATGAGTGGCCTGCTGCAACAAGGTGAGAGTCTCCATGGTGAGTTTCCTGTAGGCCGTCGTAAAAACTCGCTAAATCGGGACCGGCATTCTGCGCCTCTTTAGAGCTGAGAACCGTTGAATCGGTGTTAAGTAGGGTCTCTGACGTGTTAGGTGCGTCATACCCCAGCCAGGTCACGGCCGCTGCGGTTTCTTGCCCTTTATCTCCTGACTTCCATGCGAGTTCAGATTCGTCCAAAATTTTTTCCGAGTTCGCAACCGCTCCGCCCCTCGAGGCATTTTTGCCAAATAGTCCAGGAGTGACTTGTGTATTCATTCCGGGCGTGAAGACCATAACATGATCTGCGTTATCTATGTCTCCCGACCCCACGGCTGCGCGGAAATGATCGCCGGAAGAAGTGTCGAGGACAAGGAGTTTCCTGTCGGCTTTTTTGGAGTCCTCGCTGTTGAGGGATGTATATATGTTATTGATCTCTTGGTATTTGTTCAACAAGTTTACGTATGCTGGCGATAGCTGAGGTCGTGGGTTTGAGGAGTTTGGTGGATCTAGGTATTTAGGTTCATAGTATGCGATCTCCTTTTTCAGGTTCTCCCGCATGATGTTCAGTACTCTACGATTGGCTTCGTCTCTGGTGTTTGAAGGGATTCCGTTAAGGTTGCCAATCCAGGCGGGGTGTTTCTCAATGATGTTCTTCCGTTGAGCGTCGGTCAGTGAAGTCCACCAGTCGTTGACCTGACTGGGTGTCCACTTAGGGTTCGGGGGCCTCTCTCCATGGTTGACCACCTCAGGGCTCGGACCGTTTGCCGTATCGTCCAGTTTGGCGATCTCGTCGTATACGGAAGAGATGAAGGTCACTGTGTCATCCGCTTGCTCGACAAGTCGGTCGCGCTCGTATTCATACCCTTGAATTAGAACTTTACGGTCGTTGCTGCGAGAATCGCTATCGGATGTGCTTGGGTCGGTGGGTGTGATTGCTCCGGTGTGGGGAGATCTCTAAGTCGTCGGCTTTCATTCTTGCGACGAGATTGTGGGCGGCATTGTTGATGGTCGTGGCGGTGGTGGAGGCGGCCTTGAGGTCGTTGCCAGCCTTTTCCATGCCAGTCCAGAGGTCCTCAGCGTCGTCGGCGAGGATTCGCCGCGCTTTGGCCTCGGCCTCGAAGGTCTTTCCAGACAGTCCATTTCCTAGCCCTGTCGTCTGAAGGTCAGCGTTGACCTGTTGGTACTTGTGTGAGGCGGCCACCAAGGCTTCGCCGGCCGTGTTGAGATCGGTGCCACTCCAGGATAGGAGGTCATTGAATGTGACCACAGGTTCCTCCAAAAGGGTAAACTATTTGAATCGTTGGGAAAATATGTCGAATGAGTTGACAGCGTCTGGTGTGACTCAGCTATGGCCGTTTTTCGGGGTGCAGGCCGCTGCGCCGTCGGCCGCCTTGAGCTGGTTGGTGGCGTTGTAGATCCCGTTGTAGTGATTCCTCAGCCTGTTGGCGAAGGTGGTGCGAGCCTTGGACACCGCATCCGCCGCCATTGACGCGTTGCTGGACAGTCCTCCACCCGTCAGGCCGTTCGCCGAGGAGCGCACATCACTGTCGCCTCCCGACCTGTTCACCTCACTAATGCAGTTCTCCACCTCCGAGCGGATCTTCGACGTCGTCTCCTCACAGGTCTGCAGATCAGCCACCTGTCCCTGTCCTTCCTCGTCACGGCGAAAACTGCCTCATGGCTATCGAGTCGCGGCCGCCACAGCGAACCGACCGAACATACGATAACCAACAATCGGCGGCCGCGGGGGACTTACGGACGACGAAATCCTCCCGAGATCCACGGTGCTTACTGGACATGGCAGCCAATAAGTCAGGCGCTCGAAGAGAGATCAGATGCTGCTGACCAGCTTGGTGATGCGCTGGAGGCTCACCTTGCGGCTCGTCCCCAGCGTCTGGGCGAACAGGCTCACCCGCAGCTCCTCCACCATCCAGCGCGCCTCCTCCAGGAGGGCCTCACGCTGCGGGTCGGCCGGCAGCGAGGCCGCCTTGGCGCGGGCCTTGTCCACCACCTCCCGGGCCTCGGAGACCTGGAAGGCCAAGGCCGCGTCCTGCGAGGCGGCCGACGGCGATGAGCCGCCTTCTCCACCCGCATCACCAGAGCCCGCAGGTAGCGCTCCAGATGCGGCAGGTACTCCGGCGGAGTGGCGGCGATGAAACCCTCCGGAACCAGGGCGGCCGCCTGCTCGCGCACCTCCTGCAGCGTGTTCAGCAACGTCAGGGAGGTGTGCTCACCCACCACACGCTCCACCTCCCGGGCCGCCTTGAGCGCCGCGGCCGCATACCGGGCCACCCGGTACACCTCATCCTCAAGCTCGTCGCGCATAACACCGACCAGCGTTTCGAAGACCTCCCGGCTGCGCACCTCCGTCAGCGCACAGCCGGAGGCCGACGCCGCCCAGCGCCCAGCCACGACCCGCGCGGCGGCCGCCTGCACGTCCTCCACGAGAGCCTCCGTGCTCCGGTAGGGACTGGCCGCCAGGACGAGCGACTCCTGGGCACTCCACCGGCTCGTCACCCGGGCCGTCGGCAAGGCCGTGCGCGCCAGAGCCAGCGCCGTCACCCCGGCGCCATGAGCCGCCAGCTGGGCGGCGGCGTCGGGCAGGATCCGCAGGTCCGCGCTCCTGGGCGCGGTCGCCACCAGAGCGGGGTAGCCGCGCACCACCAGGCCCGCTCGGCCCGCGGACTCCACCGCGGCCGGGATTGTCGAGCCATCCGGGTCACCCAGACCCGGCACGCCCCGGGGCCAGTCGGTCAGGCCCCGGCGCTCCTCCAGGCCGGCCCTGCCTCCAGCACCGGCCCCTGTATCTCCCGAGCCTCCCGCGGTCCCAGCAGCGCCACCCGGCCGCTGGGCGGCCGCCGCCCGCCCTTCCTCTTACGGCCCCTTACGGCCGGGCTTCCCGCCCTGCGCGCCCTGGCGCTCCTGGGCCTCGGCCATCGCCTGGGCCAGCGCGCCGCGCACCACCGAGCGCACGGCGGCCTCCGTCTTGCCCGACAGCCGCTGCTGGAGCGCAACCAGGTCCCGGCCGCGGCCAATGACCCGCCCCCGAGCATCCAGGGCCGCGAAGCCCATCGTCAGATGATTCGGCAGACGCTCGGCCGCCTCGGCCCAGTCCGCCTCCGTGATCTCCACGCCCTTGAGGCGGAGCACCACCCGGCTGAAGGCCTCCTCGAAAGGCACCTCCGGGCAGCTCGCACCCGGCGGCGTCGGGAACTCCTGGGCGATCTGGGCCCACACCTGGGCGCCCACGTCCGGGGGCCGGCACCGGCTGACGGCGCACCCGCTTGGGCAGTGCCCGGATCGTGGCCACGCACAGCTCGGGGCGCATCCCCGGCACCAGCCAGTCGAAGCCCTCCGGGCTCAGGCGCCCCAGCACCTCCACCGGCACCTGGACACTGACCCCGTCCTCGGGGTGACCCGGCTCGAACACGTAGTCCAGGCCCAGGGTCAGGTCCCCCTGCACCCACGTGTCCGGGAAACCGCTCGCGTCACCCCCGCCGGGCAACAGCAGCTCCCGGGTGAAGTCCAGTAGGTCCGGGGTGGTGCGCCGCTGCTCCTTCCACCAGGCGTCGAAGGCCGCCGCGGAGGTCACCTCCTCGGGAATACGGTCATCGTAGAAGTCGAACAGGGCGGCGTCGTCGGCCAGCAGACCGTGCTCGCGCCGACGCCGCTCCACGTCCTGCAAGCTCCTCGACCAGCTCCCGGTTGCGCTCCACGAAACCGTGGCGGGCGTGCCAGCCACCCTCCACCAGGCCCGAGCGGATGAACATCTCCCGGGCGACTTCCCGGGCCGAGTCCGTCCCCACGCTCGCCAATGTCGCCGGCCGGTCCGCCACCAGCGTCATCCCGTAAAGCAGCACCTTCTCGTGGACCATGGCCGCCCCCTGGCGGGTCGACCAGTAGGGCTCGCCGAAGACGTGGCGGGTCAGGCCCGCCCGGTCCGCCACCTGCTCGATCCACCGGGAGTCCACCTTGGCCACCGTGCGGGCGAAGAGCCGGGAGGTCTCCACCAGCTCGGCGGTCATCACCCAGTCGTAGGTCTTGCGGCGCAGGCCCGAGCCCGGCCAGATCGTGAAGCGGGTCCCGCGCGCTCCGGCGTACTCCCGACGACGCTCGTCCCAGTTGCCCACATTGGACAGCAGCCCCACCAGCAGCGAGCGGTGGATCGCGTCGGCGTCGGGCGTGTCCGCACTGCGCCCCAGGGCCACGACGGCCGCCGCCACACCCCCGTTGGCGATCTGGGCGGCGTGACTGCCCGGCTCCAGGGCCTCGGTGGCCGCCCGGATCGAACGGGCCGTCGGCAGCTCCACCGGGGCGGCATCCAGGCCCAAGGGGCGTGCCAGCTGGCGCAGCTGGGCGTGGACGTCCTGCCACTCGCGCACCCGCAGGTAGTGCAGGAACTCCGCCCGGCACATGCGCCGGAAGGCCGAGCCGGACAGGCTCGCGGCTCTGCGTGCGCAGGTAGCGCCACAGGTTCAGGTAGGTCAGGGAAGTCACTCGTCGGGTCCGCGAAGCTCGGTGCAGGGCGTCAGGCCTCCTGCTTGTCCGCCGGGCGCTCGCGCACGTCCTGGATGGACAGGGCCGCCACGATGACCATGACCTCCCGACACAGCCCAGCCCACCGGCCTCCAGGAGCATCCGCCCCAGGCGCGGGTCGATGGGCAGGCGCGCCAGGCGCCGCCCGATCTCCGTCAGGCGCGGCCCCCGACGGCCCCGGTCGGGGGCGTCGTCGGAGCGGGTGGAGGCGGCCCCGGCCGGCTCGATGGCGCCGATCTCCGTGAGCAGCTGCAGGCCGGAGCGGACCTGGCGGGAGTCCGGGGCGTCCAGGAAGGGGAAGTCCTCCACCGCCCCCAGCCCCAGGGGCCGCCATCTGCAGAATGACGCTGGCCAGCGAGGTGCGCAGGATCTCCGGCTCGGTGTACTCCGGGCGCGCCTCGAAGTCGGCCTGCGAGTACAGGCGGATGGCGATGCCGTCGGCCACGCGCCCGCAGCGGCCCGCCCGCTGGTTGGCGCTGGCCCGGCTGACCGGCTCGATCGGCAGGCGCTGGACCTTGGTGCGGTTGGAGTAGCGGGAGATGCGTGCCAGGCCAGGGTCGATGACGTACCGGATCCCGGGAACCGTCAGGGAGGTCTCGGCCACGTTCGTGGCCAGGACGATGCGGCGCACCTGGTGGGCCTCGAAGACCCGGTGCTGCTCGGCGGCGCTCAGACGCGAGTACAGGGGAACCACCTCAATGGCACCCGGCGTGCGTGAGCGCCCGTCGGGCGTGTAGCGCGCCCCCAGGTGGTCGATGAGGGCCGCCTCGGTGTCGCGGATGTCGCGCTCACCGGCCAGGAAGATGAGAATGTCGCCGCTGGGCTCGCCCAGGAGCTCGTCGACGGCGTCGAGGATCCCGGTCACCTGATCCTGGGCTCCCCGGACTCGGCGGCCGTTGAGGCGGCCCGGCCCCGGCCCTGCCACGAGCCCCTGGTTGCGGGGCGCGAGCGCGGCGGGGCCGGCGCCGGAGCGGATGGCCTCGCGGCGGGCCCGGGCCGCGGCGCGCACCGCCGGGTCAGGCGAGGTCAGGGCCTCCAGCTCGGCCTCGCTCAGCTCTCCGGGTCCCGCCGGGCCGGGCTGGGGCGCGGCGGCGGGCTTGGCCGGCTCGCTGCCGGCGTCGTCGGAGGCAGGAGGGGCGTCGTCGGGAGCCAGCGGGCGGTAGCGCACCTCAACGGGGTAGGGTGCGTCCGGAGACCCTCGATGACCGGGGCGGGAACGGTGAAGGGCTGCCCGCGGTCGCCGATCTGCTCGCGGCCGAAGTGCTCGGCGAAGCGCTCGGAGTCGATGGTGGCCGAAGTGATGATGACCTTGAGGTCAGGGCGCTCGGGCAGCAGACGCGCCAGGTAGCCCAGGATGAAGTCGATGTTGAGGCTGCGCTCGTGGGCCTCGTCCACGATGATCGTGTCATAGCGGCGCAGTTGGGGGTCGGACTGGATCTCCGCCAGCAGGATGCCGTCGGTCATGAGATCGACCAGGGTGTTCTCGCCGACCTCCTCGGTGAAACGCACCTGGTAGCCGACGACGCCGTCACGTCCGATCGGGGTGCCCAGCTCGGAGGCGATCCGCTCGGCCACGCTGCGCGCGGCAATGCGCCGCGGCTGGGTGTGGCCGATCATCCCGGTCACGCCCCGCCCCAGCTCCAGGCAGATCTTGGGCAGCTGGGTGGTCTTACCGCTGCCGGTCTCACCGGCGACGATGACGACCTGGTGCTCACCGATGGCGGCGGCGATCTCTTCACGGCGGGCGGAGACCGGTAGCTCCTCGGGGTAGACGATCGCCGGGACGGCGGCGGTGCGGGCGGCGAGCTGCTCGGGGGAGTAGCCCTTCCAGGCGTTGCGGCGCCTGCCCTCGGTGCGGCCCGGGCGCCGGCCCCGACGCCTGCCGCCACCGCGCGGGGATCGTGACTTCTGGCGGTCCGGGGCGCCGCCCCGCGCACGATCGGCGGCGTGCCCGTCCGGCCCGCCAGGGGACGCCTGAGTGTTCTCGGTGCTGCGCGCGCCGAGATCGCCGTCCTGCTGGCCGTAATGTCCATCGGCGTGATCGTCGCCCTGGTTGTGCGTGAGGTGCTCGCCCTGTTCCATAGGTGACCCATTGTCCCCCATGGGCGCGCCGGCGCCCGATCACCCCGCGACAGGACCGCCGGCGACAGGCCAAGCCGGTGGGGGGACCTGCGTGAAATACTCACCGACATGACGGAAACTCCCCAGCGTCCGGGCCACCCTTCAGAGCCTGTGGCGCACGGTGCGGCTGAGCCTCAGCCTCCCTACGATCCGCAGAGCCCCGCGGATACACCAGGCTCGTATGCTCCGCCCGACTTCTCCACCCAGCGGACCGCACTCGACCAGGGGCAGTTCCCATCCGTCCTGGGCGGTGACGGTGATCAGGGCGGTACTGCTGGAAGAAGGCCCCGACGTCGACGTGCCGCGATTGTCGTGGCGGTCGTGACGGTGCTGGTCCTCGCAGTCGCTGGAGGGGGCGCGGCCTACTGGTGGCTGCGCGGCACGAAGGTCGGTGGTCCTGTCTACCGGGCAGTGCCGGCGGATGCCAGCTGGAACAAGAGGTGGGTCAACGGCTACCGGGAGATCTGGTCTCTCAAGGCGACGAATGGTTTCATGCAAGGTCGGTTCGCCTCAGTGAAGTATGCCGAGGGCAAGCTCATCCGGGCGACGCCCGATGAGGACTTCGTTGACGTCGAGGTCTACTCGCTGACGAGTAAGACTCCCACACTGCTTTTCAAGGACAGATTTGAGGGCGGTGACGGCTCTTACGAGGCGAATGTATGGCAGGGGTGGCTCATAGAGAAAGGTGAGCTCGTCAACCTGGAGTCCCAGAAACGCCGGGATGCCCCGTGGGATGACGATGCGAAGGTGTCGGTAGTCGGCGGCTACGCCATAGCCTGCGAGAAGGCGCAGTGCTCGATGTGGTCGTCCTCGAAGGAGCGTGTGTGGAAGAAGACCCTGTCCTTCCTGCGTCCCGATGAAGTCGATGACGTGATCTTCGATCATCCCATTGGGCCTTATGTGAGTGCTCATACCGGATTTCGGGCCCAGGCCGTGCAATCCCTCATTGTCGACCTCAGGGACGGGTCGGGTGAGTCGATCAAGCAGGAGGCGGCGGGTGTCTACCCGCGCCCCCTTGCCGATGGGTGGCTGCTCTATGACCCGTACAAGAGTCTCGAGGGCCCTGCGACCGTGACTCTGCTGAAGGCCGATGGGTCTGTCCAGGAGACCTTCGAAGAAGGAATACCTCAAGGCTTCAAGAACTACCCCTGGTCTCCGGGCTACTGGACCTTGGACCAGGCCCGGGCCTGGTTCAAGAGCGGCGATACCTCGTGGGCCCCCTATACCTTCTCCATCGATGTCAGCGATACGGAATGCAGTCATATCATCGTCGGTGGGAAGAAGATCCATGTGTCTACACACAGTCCGCTCATCGATGGGGACTCACGCTTCGGCTGCGTGGGGGAACCGATTGAGGGGCTGGAGCACTCGGGTCGGGGGGATATTGGAGTCTTCACGGACCGGACAGGTGATGACTACTCTCTGCGTCTTGTTGACATGTCGAACGGGAACAGTCCCGATCCCGTCCCGGAGGGGATCGATGAGAACTATCGCATCGCAGTAGGGTGACCTGCTCATCTCCTACGAAGGCGACGGTGGTGACGGTCTACCGAGCATCCTGATCACAGGCCCCTGGTTTCCGGCAGGCGGCAGAAGTCAGGCTGACGAACTGCCGGCCGCGCAGGTGAGCTCCGTGGAATACTCGCCGATATGACGGATACTCCCCAGTGGCCGGGCCACGCTTCGGGGCCCTTCCCGCACGGTGCTGCCGGTCCTCAGTCTCCCTACGGTCCGCAGTCCTCTCAGGCCGTCCCGGCTCCCGGCGGCTTCCAGGGCGGGGCAGGGGTGGCAGATTCCCCCAGGGGCGGGTGGATTCCCCACTCAGCCGGTCATGCAGAAGCCGGCCCAGGCTCCCTACCTCCCGGCAGGGGCGCCGGCGTCGTACCAGGCAGGTCCGGCCTACCCGGCCGCTCCCGACGGCGGGGCCCCCACGCGCGGGCGGCGCACCGCATCCGCACAGGGACCCCGGCCCAAGGCGCGTCGATCACCTCCACCACCACACGCCCGTGACCTTGAGCGATCACCCCACAACCCGGGCAGCCAACCAGGCTGGTTGCACGACTCAACATCGAGCACCAGAGCATCTGGGGTGCGAGCCACGCCCATCAGATGGAAGCCCTCCAAACCGACGAGCAGATCACACCGATCACAACGATCAAGCGACACGGAGCAGCAGCAGGTAGGGTGAGACACCGCCCAAGGTCCTTGACGACAGCGAGGGTACAAGTCCGCTCATCATCAAGGACCTCGACCCCTACCCGCAACCCCCGACCAACACCCACTCACCCACACTCAACTCGGAAGAGCCTATAAACCTAAGTAATTGTTGGCTACTCATGTAAGAGTTCTTTCTAGTTGTTGCGGGTCGGTCAGAATGATCGATCCGCGTTTTTGGATGATCATGCCCTGTTTGGCCAGATCTGCCAGGGCCTTACTGACTGCTTCCCGGGTGGAACCCGCGACATTGGCGAGCTGCTCGTGGGTCATGGGAACAATCAGATCACGTTTCCAGGGCAAGTGGGAGGGCCGCGCGATAGACAGCAGCAAAGATGCCACCCGTTGGGGAAGGGGGGCGTAGCGCTAAATCGCTGAGGCGAGTTTCCAGTTCCTCTACACGCCTAGCGAGGATGGCGGTGACCTGCTGAGAAATACGCGGGTCGGCAAGGAAAAAGGTTTCAACCTGCTCATGTGTTAGCTGGCATATGCTGCTGTCTTCTAAGGCTTCTGCGTAGCTTGCACCCATGTGTTGGCCGACAATCGACATGTTTCCGAACACGTCACCAGGCTCATAAATCGCCAGTGTGAAGGTTTTGCCGTTGGGGTTGGTCTGAAACAAACGAACCCGGCCGCTTTTTACGATGAACAGCACTTGAGAAGGGCGTAGCGGGTCGTAAATCATGTCCCCCGAAGCGAAGGTCTTGAATGGGAGCATCTGGTTAAGGCCAGCTAACTCTGCAGGAGGAATCTGTTCAAACAACTCCACCTCCCGCAGACACGGCTGTACTTGCTCTGCCATGTGCCTCGGGTTAAGTGACGGCTGGCCTCCTAGATTCTTTTCCATGCTTTCCGAGATGCTCACACTACAAGAGTAGTCATGCCCGTTTGCCTGCAAAACGAGGAAGAAGAGCCTTCGCTACGAAAAGCGTCACTAGGGCGTAGATGACATGCCCCATCAAGGACATCATCGAAGCTTGGGTGATTTGGAAGACGGCACCGCCCATCATCAGTGGCATAGCCACCAGCGGGCCCATCAACCACAAGGCCACACCGAAAACGACGGCGAACAGCATCCCCTGCCCGGGGCAGGAAGGCATAAATTTCAGTAAAATCCCGGCAAGCAGCCCGAATATCACCGAAATCATCATATGAATGCCAAAACCAACTAGCGCGGACTCCACCCCCATCATGGATCCAATCATGGTTAGCATCCCCATCTTCCACATCATCATTCCAAAGACCATGCCACCGGCCAGACCTCCGATTGCCCCCGCCAACAGGCGTTGGACTACAGTTCCTTTCACACCAATCTGGCACGAAGCTTCTACGTTCATGATTGAACTCCTTCACTAGTTTTATCGACTTGACTCTCAAGCCTGACTCCAGGTTAGGTCCCCAAAACAGCTGTCAAAGTAAACCAGGACACATAAGACAAATATGTCCCTCCTCACACGAGAGACCTCGACGTGCCTGAGACTACCTTCACCGGCCCTGATCTGACGACCTTCCTGGGCCTGGACGCCCTGGGACTGACCGCGGTGGGCCAGCTCCTGACCTCGACGAGAGCCATTGTGGAGTGCCGCATGCCGATCGGGTTCGAGGACCCCTTCTGCAGAGCCTGCGGCGCCCAGGGAGTATCCCGTGGGACGGTGGCCCGACGCCTGGCCCACGTGCCGGTGGGGTGGAGGCCCACGCAGCTGGTGGTGCGCCTGCGGCGCTTCGCCTGCACCCACTGCCGCCGGGTGTGGAGACAGGACACCTCCAGCTTGGCTGAGCCCAGGACCCGGCTGACCCGCTCGGCGGTGGAGTGGGGGCTGCGGGCCCTTGCCCTGGAGTGCATGTCGGTCTCCCGGGTGGCAGCCGCCCTGGGGATCTCCTGGCACACCGCCAACAACGCGATCCTGACAAACGCTCAGGCCACGCTGTTAGACGATCCCCACCGCTTCGATGGTGTGGAGGTCCTCGGCGTCGACGATTCACCCGCGCGCTTCGCTCCCGTGCGGGAGGTACCCCCTCTGTGTGGCGCCACACCAGGCGAGGCGACCGCTATGTCACCGTCATCATCGACCTGACCCCCGTGCGCGACCGCAGTGGTCCAGCCCGGCTTCTGGACGTGGTCCCGGGCCGGTCCAAGAAGGTCCTCAAGACCTGGCTCGCCGCTCGGGACGAGTCCTGGCGTGGGCGGGTCGAGGTGGTAGCCATGGACGGCTTCACCGGGTTCAAGAGCGCCGCCGGCGAGGAGCTCCCACAGGCCCGGGCGGTCATGGATCCCTTTCACGTCGTGTCCCTAGCAGGAGACAAGCTCGACCAGTGCCGCCGTCGCGTCCAACGAACGATCACGGGCCGGCGGGGCCGAGCGGGTGACCGGCTCTACCGAGCCCGGCGCACTCTGCTGACCGGGGCCGGCCTGCTCACCGATGCCCAGGTCGGGCGTCTCGAGACCCTGTTCGCTGATGATCGCCATGCTGCGGTCCAGGCCTCCTGGGGCGTCTACCAGCGCCTCATCCAGGCCTACCGCGCCGAGGAGGCGGGTCTGGGAAAGTACCTGATGCAACGGCTCATCAGCTCCCTGAGGCAGGCCGTCCCCGACGGGCTTGAGGAGATCCAGACACTGGCCAGGACCCTGACCGAAACAGCCTCCGACACCCCTGGCCTACTTCGACCGCCCCCGTACCTCCAACGGCCCCACTGAAGCGATCAACGGACGCCTGGAGCACCTACGCGGCATCGCTCTGGGATTCCGCAACCTCACCAGCTACACCATCCGCAGCCTCATCCACACCGGACGCCTCAAAGACCACCTGACAGCAACCACCTAAACCAGCCGACAAGCCCCACCTACAACACCCTCAAACGCGAAGAGCCGGACAACGGGGTGGTCAAGGCCTTCCGCCCGTCCTGATCCGCTCCGGCCCGCCTCGCGCTCGCCGACGGCGGTGCTGCCGCCACCCGGCGTCAGCAGGCTGGACAGCCGCTCAGCGCAGGCGGCGCTGGGCCCACTCCAGGCTCAGGCGGGCGACCTCCTCCTGGGCCTGGTCCAGGGTCTCGGCATGGACATGGACCATTTGGCTGGAGTCGGGCAGCAGCGGGAAGCCCTCGGCGGTGGCCTCGGCGGTGTCGGGCAGCTCGTTGGACAGCACCCCGTGCACCATGAGCACCGGCCAGGGCAGCTCCGCCAGGGTGCGCTGCGGATCCTGCATGGAGAAGTCCGCCAGCGTCTCCTTGGACAGGACGTTCCACTCACGGGAGTTGGGGTTTGTCATCCACCAGCCGCGTCAGGCCGTGCTGGGCGAGCTCGTCGAGCTGCTCGGGGAGAAGATCTCTCCCACAGGATCGACTGCGGCCCCACGATGGCCCCCACGAGCACCGCCGTGCGCACATGCTCGGGCCTGGCCAGGAGCGCCGCCGTCGCCCCGAAACCGTTGGCGTGGATCATCTGCCGGGTGAAGCCCAGGCCGGCCAGCCAGCCTGGAGGCCGCCCGCAGGTCCTCGGCCTCGCTCGCCAGCGTGATGACGTCGTCGTCGGACTCGCCCAGACCCGAGAAGTCCAGGTTGAGCGTGGCCAGACCCGCCTCACGGTAGCGGGCGCCGATCCAGTCAGGCGCCCGCCCTGGCCGTGCCGGTCGGTGAGGAAGTCGTGGGCCAGCAGGACCACGCCTCGGGTCGCGCCTGCGGGGGCTGGGTGTCCTCCGACGTCGTGAAACCTCCAGATCGATGAGGGGCGGCTCCGGCGGGCGCCTGGAGGGTGCCGGCCAGGGTGATCCCGCGTGGGGTATCGATACGGACGTCGTTCATGGGGTCAACCTAAGACAGAAAAATAGGGGTGAGCATGGGGAAGCATCGGTAGTTCTTCCGATTGCGCTTCGAGCGTGACGGAGGCATCGGAACCGCTGGTCGCCGCCAGGACTGTAGATAACGACGAACCGTGAGGATTCTCCGGCAACATTGGAACCCGGACCGGGGACCAAGGACCGAGGAGGGTGACAGGGACGCCAGGCCGGGTGGGCGCCCCGAGTCGCACAGGGCGCCCACCAGGCCCCAGACGCCGTCGGGCGGTTGCGGGGCCGGGGGTGGGGGTGAGGGCTATTCGGGAAGCGGCACGGCCCGGACCGTCTCCACGGCGCGGCGCACCAGGGGCCTCATCGGTGCGCTGGGGCTCGTCGGGGGTCAGGCCCTCGCGGGGGCAGCGCATGTGGACCTCACGCACACCGGTGGACTCCACCAGGTCGACCAGACCGTCGGGGCGCACGGCCCCGGCCGCGACCACGGTCGGCCCGCCGCTGGCCACCAGCCCGGCGATCACCGAGGCGCCGTCGGCCGCGGTCTGGGCCGCCCCACTGGTCAGGACGTAGTGCACACCGAGCCCTCCAGGTCCCCGTAGGCCTCCACGGTGTCGCGGCACTGGTCGAAGGCCCGATGGAAGGTGATCGGGGCGCCATTGGCCATATCGACCAGCAGGCGCACGAGGCCGCGGTCAATGGTGCCGTCCTCGGTCAGAGCGCCGACGACGAAGCCCAGGTCCACCGCCGGCGGCAGCGTCGTGCGTCCCCCGCCCGTGGCCTGGGGGCGGGTGAACTCGGCCATCTCCAGGGCCAGGGTGGCGATGCGCCGCACATCGGCGATCATGGCCCGGCCCTCATCGGCGTCGTAGACGAAGGACCCGCCCCGGGGGCGGATGAGGATCCGCAGGCCGAAGGGGGCTGCGGCCTCAGGCTTCTCCGCCCAGTGGGCGCCGGCCTGGGCGCGGCGCTGCTCGACCTGCTCGGCGGCGGCGAAGATGGCTGCCTCAATGGTGCCGATCGAGGGGTGGTGCCGGCGGCGGTGAGGTTCGCGCCCACTCGGCCCGGTCGGCCCCGGCCCGGGCGGAGATCCTCACGCCCTCGACGTCCTCGACGCAGGTCTCCAGGACGACGTGGTCAGGGTGACGCCAGGAGGGGACGGGAGCGGTGATCGTATGCTGGCGCAGCGACGGTGCTGAGCCGGTGAGCCTCATTGCATTCATGGGGCTGAGTCTGACATGTCCGCACGGTGATGGAAACCGACTTGACCTGCGAGTTCCTCAGATGTCCTCCACATCCTCGTAGGACTTGGGGTCCTCGATGGGCTCCAGGTGCGCCGAGATGCGCAGGCTGGTGTCGGCCTCGATGAGTTCGTCGATGACCTGCTCGGTGAAGTCGTGGCCCTTCTTGACGCTCCAGGCCGCCGGAACCAGCACGTGCAGCTCCATGAAGCGCCGGTTGCCGGCCTCGCGCACCCGCACTGCGTGGAAGTCGATCATGCCCGTCTGGCGGTGGCGCGCCAGAATCTCCTCCACGCGCTGGAGCACCTCAGCGGACGGGGCGATGTCCATGAGACCGCCCACCGAGTCGCGGATGAGCGTGAAGCCGGTCCACATGATGTTGAGCCCCGCCCCCAGGGCGACGACGGCGTCGAGCACGGCCGAGTTGAAGACGGCCACCAGCGCCACCCCGACCAGGACTGCGGCGGAGGTGACGACGTCGGTGGCCAGGTGCTTGGCGTCGGCCACCAGGGTCATGGAGCGCTCGCGGCGCCCGGCTCGGTAGAGCACCCACGCCACCGCGCCGTTGAGGAGCGAGGCGATGACCGAGACCGCCAGGCCCACCCCCAGGTGCTCGGGCATCTGCGGGTCGATGAGGCGCTCGATGGCGGAGATGATGATGACGGCGGCGGCCACGAAGATCATGACGCCCTCGACGACGGCCGAGAAGTACTCGGCCTTGGAAGTGCCCGAACTGGTGGTCGGCGTCGGCCGGCTTGGCCGCGATCTTCAGCACGATGAGGGCGACGACGGCGGCGACGAGGTTGACCACGGACTCGGCGGCGTCGGAGAGCAGACCCACGGAGCCGGTCAGCCAGGCCGCGGCGCCCTTGAGCGCGATCGTGGCCAGTGCGGCACCGATGGACAGCCACGCGTAGCGGCTCAGGTCCTTGGGGGGTGAGTAGCGGGAGGACACGACCCGATCATGGCGTGGGCCGCTGCTCCCTGACCACCTGAGGTTTCGTGTCGCCGCAACGCGTGGTCCGCGGCGGTCGGTGTCCGCCCCGCGCTGCGCCGTGGACTAAGGTGCCCGGTAGCGGCGGGCTGCCGGTCCGACACTGGGATCGACGGCGGGACAGCCGCCATGACAGGAGTGAAAGGCGGGCAACTGGGGTGCTGGACCTCTCTTTCCCTCATGCTGCACATGCCGGCCTCCCTGACCGACACCTTCCGGCTGCTGGACCTGTGCGGGGTCCTGCTCAATGGGATCCTGGGCGGGCTCATCGCCCGGCGTAAGAACTTCGACTTGGTGGGCTTCGTCGTCCTGGCCATGCTCACGGCCACCGCCGGCGGTATCCTGCGCGACGTCATGATCCAGGCCGGTCCGCCCTTCGCCCTGACCGACCCCTACTACCTCTACACGGCCTGCCTGGGGGCGACGGTGGCCTGGTTCGTGCCGCTGACCTCGCGGCCCACCCGTCGCCTGCTCGTGGTGGCCGACGCCGTCATCCTGGGCTGCTGGGCCGCCACCGGGGCCTCGAAGGCCCTCACATATGGGCTCGGCGTCATGCCGGCGCTCCTGCTGGGCTGCCTGACCGCCATCGGCGGCTCCATGATCCGCGACGTCGCGGTGGGGAGACCCGGCCGTCTTCGGGGGCAACAAGGCTCTACGCGATCCCGGCGCTCATCGCCGCCGGCACCCAGGTCGTGGCCGTCAAGGCGGGGGTGGCCGACGCGCACGCCATGCTCGTGTCCACCGTGGTCGGTGCGGGCCTGTGCGTGCTCGCCTACTGGCGCTCCTGGCAGCTGCCGGTCATCTCCGATAGGGAACGGCGCCGGGCCGGACGGCGCGAGGTCAACGGCGCGCTCGTGGGCTGGCGCCGGGGGCTCATGATGGGGCCGCTCAAGGCCCCCTCCCTGGCGCGGCCGCGGCGGGCGGACGGCGCAGGAGGGCGCCTCCCTGCCAGCAGCCCGAGCAGGGCTAGGCAGGACTAGGGGCGATCTGCGGTGTCAGCCGGGCCGTTAGTCAGGCTCAGCCGGCCCTCGAGGCGGCCTCAGGAACTCTGCCGACCGGGCGCACGCTGGCCTGGCCGGCGTCGACGGGCTGGGACCGGGCGCCGCCCTTGCTCGAGGGTGCCCCGAAGAGCCGCTCCCTTGACGGCGTCGGCGACTTTTCTCAGTGACGGCCTCGCCCTGGGTGCGCACGGCCTGCTTGACGTGACTGGAGGCGGCGTCGACCCGGGTGCGCACGAAGGGCTGCTCGGCGACCTTGGAGGCCGCGGTCTTGATGCGCTCGTACTGGGCGCGCCCGCGCGGGTCCCGAGCACGTATCCCGCGCCGAGTCCGAGGATGAAGGGATCTTGCCGGCCATATCGTCTCCTGAGCCTGAAGGAAGCACTGCTGGGTGCGCCATCACCATACCGGCCGTGGGCCGGGGCGACTGACGTGAAGGGGCGCGGGGGCCGCGTGATCGCCCACAGCGTCACGCGCAGGGGGCGCTGCGGTGCTGGGGCGGTCCTCGCCCCTGGAATCACACGGTCGTCTCCGAGGAGTCGTCGGTGAAGGGACTCGAGCCCGCCGCGGGCTCCTGGACGCTGGTGCTGTGGACGCTCGGCTGGGAGGCGATCAGGCCGTCCGGCGTGACGGTGGTGATGTAGGAGCGGCCACCCAGGATGACGCCGAGCGTCACCAGCAGCCCGGTGCCCATGAGAGTGGCCACCTGCAGCACGTTGAGGTCGGCCAGGATCGCGTGGCGGCGCAGCGAGGCCGCCGTCGAGGCGGCGGAACTGGTGGGGCCGTTCGGGCCGGTCGGGCCGGTGGGCTCTGCCGGGCCGGTGGAGTCTGTGGAGAAGGGGGACATGTGGTTCCTCCTGGTCGCTGGGGATGGGAACGGGGGCTTCTGCCCCGGTGAACCCAGGTAACCGTCCGCCTGTCGTCCGTGTAGGGCGGGCCTGTGCCGTCCCTGTGAGCCGGGCAGGCTGTGCGTCGATCCGCATGCTGGCGGGGATCGACGTCGGTGGAGGGGGCTGCGTGAGACATGCCGCATGGGGACACCGGCCGAAAATCGCCCCGTCTTCGGTGGTGGTCGCCGTGAGGCCGTCAGCGACGCGGCGCGGCCTCCAGCAGGCTCGCAGGGCAGGAGCCGGGCCAGGCTCAGCCGTCGGCGCCCACGACGACGGGCACATCGGCCTCGGCCAGGGGTCCGGGCCTCGGGACCGATGCCCATGGGGTGGGCGGTCAGCCCTCCGGCGAGCACCTGCTGGGTGGCGGTCAGGGCGGCGGATGGCGACGGCGGCGATCCGGTCGGCGTGGTGGCGGGCGGCCTCGCCGTAGATGTGGGGTCGTGCTGGCCGTCGTCGCCGAAGAGGATCCAGGTGATCTGGGGCAGGTCGATCACGAGCCGGCGCAGGCTCGGTGCGCTTGTGCTCGATGCCCGAGCGGAACCAGCCGGTGTTGGTCGGCCCCCAGTCGGTCATGAGCGCGGGTCCCGAGGGGAAGCCGTGGCGGGAGAAGAAGGAGCGCAGGGTGGGGACGACGTTCCAAGCCCCAGTGGACAGGTACATCATCAGGGGTGCCCGGGTGGGCGGCCTGGATGCGCGAGTAGAGCTCGGCCATCCCTGGGGACGAGCTCGCGCGCCGAGGAGTACTTGACGAGACTGGTTCCAGGCGGCCACGAGTACGCGCGGGACGTGCGTGACCATGGCGGTGTCGTCGATGTCGGAGATGATGCCCAGGCGCGGCCCGTCGGGGATGATGAGGACCTTGGCGGTGACCGCGTGCGCCCCCATCGCCTCGATCCTGGCCTCGTGCCAGCCGGGCTCCAGGCCGTGGTCGCGCACGACGACGTCGATGTAGCCGCAGCGGTCGGCCTGGTGCGCAGCGCTGGCGCGGCCCACGTGGACCGTCACCGGCAGAAAGGCCACCGGCACCTCGATGAACAGCCGCCAGCCGCGTTGGGCGTCGCTCAGCCCGGTCATGGCGAAGCTGCGGGCCTGGGCGGCGCTGATGGGAAGGGTATCGGGCAGGGAACGGAACAGGGGCCCCTCGGCGGGGGCGTCCTGGGGGCGCATCACCATGCGGGCCAGGACCCGAGCCATGGGGGCGGGACGGGTGGACGTGGCGGGTTGGGAGGAGGTCGGAGGAGGGCCCCGCGGGACCCTGAGGAGGGGCGGCGGGCTCCGGCCGTCCTGCGCTGGGCCGCCGTGTCCTGAGGCTGCTCCTGGTGCTGCAGCGCCGTCGGGCCCGGCTGAGCCAGGGGCGCTGGTGCCGTACCCGTCGTAGGGAATGACGCGGGGCCGCCACCCCTGACGCTTGAGGACCGGGACCGTGTCGCGATGGAACCGGTCCTCGACGGCGCGGGCGATGTCGGAGAGGGGCACCCCTGGATCCTAGACGACTCAGGGGTTCCAATCGTTGCGTTCGTCGGGTGGATCGCGCGGTCGTACCTTGAACTCTTTGTGTTGTCTCATGGCCTTTGAGAGTCTCGGATGTCATGACATCTCAAGACGCCGGTGGAGTGGGTATGCCGGACGGAGAACTGCTGCTTCGGCCTGTCGGAGCGGGCTGGCCGGGTCACTGTGGTGGCTTACGGCGTCGTCTGGATGCACTGCACGAGAGTGGGGTTCTACTGGACGAGGGTCGGGGGTACTGGGGGTGGGTGGGGCCTTCGTGCAGTACGCACAACCCTTGACCAGTAGATCCCGATCCTCGTGGAGAAGGCAGACTCGGAGGTGGGGCCGGAGTCGAACCCTGACCACCAGGCCTCGTCGTGATGAAGCGCCGCGCGTTCGTAGGGTAGGTCGCGGGGTCGTACCCTGAACCCTCGACAGCGCGACCTACGGTACGACCGCGAGCGCCTCTCAGCGCCTCTCAGTGGCTCTCAGCGGCGCAGGGCCTTGAGCCGCCGGCCGCTCACCCACCACAGGACGGCCCCGCAGCCCAGGGCCCACCAGGTGTAGCTCGAGCCGACGGCCTTGGCCCAGGTGGGCCAGTTCTGCTCCACGTGGTTCTGCTCGGGGAACCACCACTGCATCGCCAGGACGAAGACGAGGAACCCGGCGGCGCCGGCCACGCCGAGCGCGGTCGAGCGCCAGCGCCAGGTCGCCGCCGCGACCGACATGAGCACGGGCAGGCACCACACCCAGTGGTGCGACCAGGAGATGGGGGAGATGAGCAGGCCGAGCACCATGACCACGCTGATCTGAAGGGACAGGATCAGGCCGTCGTCCTGCCCGGGACCCCCGGCCGCTCGGCCTGCTCGCCGCAACCGGTCCAGCCGGCGGCACAGGAACCAGGCCGCCACCACGGCGAGCAGGGAACACACCGCCCAGGTGAGGTTCCAGGCGGCCTCCGGCAGCCCCCGGGCGATCGCGCCCTTGAGGTTCTGATTGCCCGAGTAGTCGGCGAAACCGGCGCGCCCCGGATCCCACATGGCCGAGGTGAAGAACTCCCAGGACTCGGCGGGGGCCGCCAGGGCGGCCAGGAGCGTCAGTCCGACGGCGCTGCCCGCCATAGTGGCTGCCGCCCGCCACTCCCGGCGTGCCAGGAGCACCAGGATCGCGACTGCCGGCGTCAGCTTGATCGCGGCGGCCAGGCCGCTGAGGGCCCCGCGCCAGCGCGAGCGCTCAGGAACCAGGAACAGGTCCACGGCCACCAGCGCCATGAGAATGGCGTTGACCTGCGCGTACTCCATGGTCTTGGGGAAGGGCTCCAGGGCGATGACCCCGATGAGCGCCAGCCACGGTGCCAGGCTGCGTGCCATCCGGGGTGCGACAGCCAGCTGCCTGAGAACCGCGTAGGCGGTCACCGCGGCGCACAGCGGCGTGGCCACGATCAGCAGCACGGTGGCCTGCTGGTACGACATCCAGGTCAGGGGCGAGATCACCCAGGCCGCCAGGGGCGTGTAGGTGAAGGGCCACAGGTGCTGGCCCGGGTTGGCGTACCAGCTGTAGAGGTCCCCGCCGTCGAGCCACTGACGGACGGCCTCGTAGTAGACGAAGGAATCCAGTTTGAACAGCCACTGGCCGTGCTCATCCACGAGGGACCAGTAGGCGGGCACCAGCAGGGTCAGCCATCCCAAGGCGGCGACGACGGGCGATGAGGCGACGGCGTGCGCGGCCGCCGCCAGCCGCGGGGGTCGGGCGGCAGGCATCCCGCTCCCGCGGCCGGGGTGCCCCGTGGGGCCGGTGCCCGACTGGGAGGGAAGGGGGGCGTGTTGTGGATTTCCTGCGATCGGCATCGTGCTGAGTGTAGAAGAGTCACCAAGAACGCTGGGAACTGAGTCGCCCGCCGAGGACGCTCAGTGACCGCCCAGCGAGTCGCTGGTCCGCGCTCGCCTGAGCGCGGGCAGCCCCAGGACACCAACCACGACGGCGCCCCAGGCGAAGGCGGCCACCGCCAGGTACCCGGCGCGCGAGCCGCCGGCGTCGGTGGCCTGCCCTGCCAGCAGGGAACCGATCGAGACCCGATGTTGAGGGCCGTGCTCACCCAGGCCAGGCCCTCGGTCAGCTGGAGGGGCCACCGTCACCTGCACGATGTTGTTGCCGCTGGTCAGGGGTGGGGGCGATGGCCAGTCCCGTCAGGAGCGCCAGGACGGACAGGGATCACCAGGCTCGGTGCGAAACCGAAGGTCGAGGCCCCCACGGCAAGCCCCACCAGTCCGGGCCATGACTTCCACAGCGGCCACCCCACGTGCGTGAGCCGTAGAGGGGCTGCGCCGAAGGAGCCCACGCCCCACACCGCCAGGACCAGGCCCGAGGCGGACTTGTGCCCGGCCTCGGTGGCGAAGGCGACCGCGGCGACGTCGTTGGCCCCGAACAGGGCCCCAGGATGAGGGAGACGATGGCGATGGACACCATGGCGCCGTAGCGCATCACCGGTGGGTGCGCCGCGGTCTGATCCGACTGCTCGTCTGCCTCGGTGGTGCGTCGGGGCCGAGCCGGGTGCGGCGCGGGCTCGGTGGCGCGCTGGCCGAGGAACCAGCCCCCGAACAGGCTGCATCACCACGCAGCACGCAGCCCGAGGTCACCGGCAGGAACGGCGTCGTGCACAGGGGCCGTGGCCAGCACCGGGCCGAGGATGAAGGCCACCTCGTCCAGCGCCGCCTCCAGGGAGAAGGCCGCGTGAATCTCCTCAGGGGCGGGTGAGCATCGCCGTCCAGCGCGCCCGTACCAGTGAGCCCATGGAACCGGCCCGAGGCCCCGGCCCAGAGCTCGACAGGGGCGGCCAGGATCCCCGAGTGCGCGTGCACGGCGGCGGCGACAGCCAGCACCAGGCTCAGGACGACACGAGTACCGCGGGAAGCATGACCCGCGACTGGCCGCAACGGTCGACGCAGCGGGCCGGGATCGGCGCCCCGATGGCCGTGGCCACGAAGTTCGCGGCGCTGACCAGGCCCGCGGCCGTGTGAGGAGCCATGAGCTCCTCGACCGCCAGGATCGTGGAGATCCCCACCATGGACATGGGGAAACGGGCGATGAGGCCCCGGCGCTCGTGAAGGAGCGGGCACCGGGTGGATGAGGATCGTTCGGTAGGGAGGTGGCCATATCGGACGTCGTGCGCTGCTGGGAGACGAGGTGAAGAGGAAGAGGAAAGGTCGGAGCCCTCGGCGGGTCGGGGCTCCGACCTCGGTAAGCGATCAGTTGCCGCCGTGGGTGTCGACGACGCTGTCGCGGCTGAGGATGAAGCCCTTGCCGGTGACCTGGCTCCAGCATTGCATGCCTTTATCGGTTGACTTGCAGGCGAAGGTGGAGTGCTTGGCCGAGGAACCGTAACTGAGGCTGACACCCTTGGTGGTGAAAGGGCGACCTGCAGGCTCTTGCTCATGTTCCCGTCAGCGTCGATCGTGACCGTCAACGGCTTCGAGGAATCACAGGAATCGACCTTGGCGTGCTCGTTGATGACGCAGGTGAGGTTGTTGTCGTTCAGGGTGCGGTGATGTTTGCCGCTAGGGGCGTCGAAGCCGGACAGGGCTCCTGAGCCTCTTGAGGGTGCCGGTGCCTTGAGCGTGGGCGTCGCCGAAGCGCTCGGGGTGGCCGAGGCCTTGGGGAGGCCGACTGGGGGGCCGGGGAGCGCCGTCCTCAGCCGCAGCCTGGCCGGAGTCGGCCGAGGCCTCGGTGCCCGAGTCGGCGGCCGAGCCTTGTCGCTGCCCCCGGAGAGGTACCAGGTCGCCAGGAAGACCAGGACGGTGGCCACCAGGAGCGCCAGGATGAGCAGGATGCGGTTGGAGGTCAGGAAGGAGGGAGGGGCTCAGGTCGTCGTCCTCGGTGCCGACGCCGAAGACGCCGTCGTCGCCGGTCACCGCGAGGGCCTGCTGCACGGGAGTCGGAATGACCGGGCTCTGCGCCCTGAGAGACGTTCGCGGACTGCTGGAAGGTCTGCTGCAGGGGCAGGCTGAACCGGCCGAGCCGGTGACTGAGATACCATCGCCGGGGCGGGGTGGGACGTGGGGGACGGAGACGGCCGGGGCACCTGCGCCTGGAAGCCGTCAACCTGCGTGTTCGCACCGGCCGTGTTGAAGGCGCTCGGTGCGCTCTGGGCGCTCCTCGAGCGGCGGCGGAGATCGCCGATGCCCCGAGAGACCGCGGAGGCGCCGGAGACTGCGCTGCCCGGCTGGAGGGAACGGGGCAGGGTCACCTGCGTGGGCGCCTCGGAGGACCTAGCCGACGGCGTGCCTGCGCTGGGCGCCGAGGGGCGAGACCACCGCCAGACGAGGCGATGACTGCGCCGACGGCGCCGACTGGGGCTGGCTGTCGCGAGGCCAGGGCTGCATCGACCGCGGGGTCTCCCAGGGTTCCCAGCCACCCAGGAGGGCGGGATAGGTGCGTGGGTTGGCGGCAATGTGAGGGCGCAGGCCGGGGTAGTTCTGCGCCAGGCGGTGGAGGGTCTCCAACTCTGCATTGGGATCCTGCGCTCGCGCGACAAGGCTCGTCCTTGGCCTGAGACATGCTGGGTCCTTCGAGGGTCGGGAAAACGACGTCGGTCCAGGTTGTGACCGGCACCTGGGGCCGTCGTGGGTCGGGTGTCGGGCCGCCCGTGATACCGAGTCAGGAACGCAGTACCCTCTCGGCGGCATGTGGGTCGGTCAGCCGGCCACGCTGAAGAACTACCTGAGACACCGCGACTCTGACTGCCTGACGGGTCACGGCCGCAGCCCGTCAGTGTGCTGACAACGGCGGATTCCCGCCGGTGATGGCGTCGGAGAGATCCGGTTGGCGGGTACCGCGGGAGCGGCGTCGCCGACCTCCGACTCGGTGCGAGCTCCCACATGGTGAAATCAGGGCGGTGGCGCGGTGGTTCGGACGGGGTGCTGGGGTTTACTAGGGGAGTGCATGCGACGCAGGGGAAAGGGAGCCGATGACCGAGCACGTTCGTGCTGATGCCGATGCCATCGTGATCCGCGGTGAGGGCGGCATCAGACCTCGGAGGTCGTTGTCGGTGCGGCGCTGACGTGGGGCGCCTGCGGACGATCAACGAGGACGGCTACCTCGCCATCGCTCCGGCCTTCGTCGTCGTCGATGGCATGGGCGAGCACGCCGCCGGCCGTATGGCCACGCAGGTGGCCTCGACTCCCTCTACTCGCTGGCCGGGGCCACCGTCACCGACGTCGATTTTCACGGTGGTTCGTGCGGTGGTGGCCGCGCAGGGAGGCGATCATGGCGATCCGTCCACGCCGCCTACCTGCCCGGCGCCACGATCGCCGGCGTCAGCTAGCCTGGGTGGCCGACGAGCGAGGGGTGACGCGTCCGACCTGGGTCATCTTCAGCATCGGGGACGCCCGGGTCTACCTGCTGCGCGACAACATGCTCTCCCAGGTCACCTGACCACTCGGGTCCAGATTCTTATCGAGACCGGTGAGTTCACCCCCGAGCAGGGCGCGCCGCGACCCCCGCCACAACATCGTCACCCGGGCGCTGGGCGGAGGTATCGCCAGCTCCGGCGTCCCGGACCTCTACACCGTTCCGGTAGCCGCCGGGGACCGGTTCTCATCTGCTCCGACGGGCTCAGGATGAGGCCGACGACGAGCCATCGCCACGGTGCGTGGCGGCGGCTACGGCGCAGCGCACGGCCGAGGCTCATCGTGGCCGCCTCCCTGGAGGGCGGCGGGCATGACAACACCACCGCCGTCGTCGTGGACTCCCTTCAGGTGCCGACTCCTCCGTTGGGGGCGCGCGTTCCACCCCGGTGACGCGAGCAGTCAGGGGCGCAGTGACAGTCTCTCCGGTTCCTCTGTCTCCCTGCCACGCAGCGGGTTTCCGCTGCCCGAGGGCCTGACGCGTCTGTCGGACGGCCTGCTGCGGGTCGATGGCGTTGACGGGACCGCCGTCATCAACCCGGCTGACGGCGGTGAGCGCGGTGGCGTCTCCGTGGAGACAGGGCCTGCGGGTCCTGCGGGCCCTGGGTGGCACCTACCTGCCGACGGTGGGGCGCGCCCCGGTGACGATGTCGTCCTCCCCGCAGGCCGCCGCAGCTCTCGCCGGGTGCAGCGCTGCGGCGCTCGGAGGCGCGGTCCATGGCGTCGGGAGTCCACCGGTATCGTCCCAGCCGAGCCCAGTGACGAGACCACGCTGCTCCAACCGATCGTCCAGTCGCCCCTGGTCTCCGGCTCGCCCAGAGAGCGGCCCCGGTACTCTGCGGTGCCTTCTCCCTGGTTGCCTTTCCTGACCAGGCTGGGGAGGCTCCCGCATGAGGCCGCGTCTCCCGCGGGTTGCCTCTCCCGCCGAGGCCCGACAGTTCCGCGGACTCGGCTTCCGGCTGCTGGAGACGGGGGTCTGGGAGGACCCCGACGACATCCTCGGGACTCCGGAGCAACCGCGCGCGGAGAACCCTGAGCCCTCTGAGCCGCCTGGGGCCTGCGCAGGGGGTCGCGGGGGAGGCCTGAGCGCCGGCGGTGTGGGCCGTTCCCGGACTACCCCGAGCCGGAGGCTCGGCTCAGAGCGTCGGCGGCGTGGCGCCCACCGGGCCCCACCGCCCCTCGGCTGACTCGAGCGGCAGTCCGACGTGACCCCCACCGCGGACACTCAAGAGCAAGCAGCCCCAGCCGTCCGGGAGCCCCAGCCTTGGAGGCCCTGCCAACACGAGGTCGTCTCCGCCTCCGAGGCAGCGTGATCGCGCGCGGCGTGCGCAGGCCTCGATCTGCCCTCAGGGCACCCCAAATCCTCCCGAGGCTCCCGGGAGTGCCTGATCTGCTCCCAGCTGACGGGTGTTCTCACGTGCGCCGGCCGGCTCTGGCCACACTGACCCTGTCGACCGGTGCCGCCGTCGAGGTCGCCGGCGACGTCGTCATCGGACGCGCCCACCAGGTGCCGGCCGGGGCGATCCGCACTCGTGGCCCTGGTGGTGGTGTCCAGCCACAGCACATGGTCTCGCGCTCCACCTCATGCTCACGACCTCGGGGTGGAGCATCCTGGCCCAGGACCTGGGCTCGGCCAGTCACTTTCGGTCCTGGCTCGCGGTGCGACGCCGGTCCTGCTGGGGTCGGGGAATGCCGACGCCGAGTCTTCATGGGCGATCTCGCGGATGTCGGCGACGGGGTGACGCTCCGTATCGATCCGCCGTCGTGGCTGAGGTTCCGTCGTGGCTGAGGTCACTGTCCGGTGGTCGTAGCTTCGCAGGTGCGGATCCGGGTTCTCGGCGAGACTGGACCCGGGTGCCGATCATGCACCGGGACTGTGGAAGGAGAGTCATGAGCGACCTGACATGGACGGAGATGCCGGAGGTCAGTCCTGGAGCAGCCGCGACGAGCTCGTCTGGACTTCTCCGGAGATTTACCGGGTCGCCCCGGCCGACACCTTCGTCATCGGTCGAGGCGGAGACCTCGATATTGACGACAACCCCTACCTCCACCGCCGCTTCCTGGTCTTCGCCCACTCCGAGAACCTCTGGTGGATCGCCAACGAGGGGTCGCGGTTGTCGGCCACCCTGACCGACGGCGAGGGCTGGTCCAGTCCGGCTGGCCCCTGGCGCCCGCATGCCGCTGGTCTTCCCCGGGTCATCCTCACCTTCTCCGCCGGTCCGACCACCTACGAGGATCAACCTCATCCTCCGGGGAGGACCGTTTCTCAGGATCGACGGCGTGCGTCAGTCCTCAGCCAGACCACCATCAGGCTCCGATGACCCGCTCCCAGCTGCTGCTCGTCCTGGCGCTGTCCGAGCCGGTGCTCAAACGGGCCGGGACCGGGGCCGCCGAGATCCCCTCCTCCGCGGCGGCCGCGGCGCGCCTGGGCTGGCCGCTGACCAAGTTCAACCGCAAGCTCGACAACGTCTGCGAGAAGGCTCGACCGGGTGGGGGTGCGCGGGCTGCGGCAGCGGCGTGGCCGGAGCCGCCTCCAACCGGCGTACTGCTGCCCGTGGAGCACGCCGTGTCCACCCTCAGCGATCCCGCCGAGGACCTCACATGCTTGACGAGGCCCGGCCGCCAACGGCCCCAGCAGACCAGACGGCCAAGCGCTCGGTGAGCACCGCCCGGTGGCCCAGAGAACCGCCGTCGGCGTCGAGGCGATGACGTGACGCGAGCGGTGAGTCACCGAGGCGACGCGGACGCCGAGCAAGGCAGACGTCAATATGCGCAGGTTTCCCTCAGACGGGCGTTCCTCGACGAGGGTCCTGGCGGGCGATCCTGAGGAGGGCGATCTCGTGGAGGAGGACTCCTCGCGAGGGACTCTCAGACGGCAGCCGTCCCGTCCCGCCAGACCGGCGTCACGCGCGACGGTGGCTGGCGGTCCTGGGTGGTGCTCGTCGTCATCTGAGCGCCAGCCGTCAGGGGCAGGTACCTCGTGCGCGGGCAGGTCGACGCCGCCGTCCGCTCCGCCCTGCCGGGGGCTCGACCCGGACGCCCGCATCGCCACCAGGGAATCCTCCTGCGTCAGTTGTCGGCGTCACTGGACAGCCTGGGCGTGGACTCCTCGAGCCTGACGATCACCTCCAAGCCAGGGAAACGCCTCGGTCGCGCTTCAGCGACGTCGACGTCGACCTCAGCCACATCAGCCTGCACAAGCCCTATCAGACCAGACACGGTGGCGGCGTCGGGCACGTATCGTTGGCAGCAGGTGGGCGATCGCCACCGGTATCACCCCAAGGCTCAGGCGTCGCATCGGGCCAAGCGCACCGGGACAGCGCTCGGGATCAGGCGCCATCCAGGCCTCGATGTCCTGCTCCGAGATCACTGGCGGTGAGGCCGAATCGTCCGTCGCTGGGCTCGACAGCAGTTGATCCTGACCATCACCTCCTCCGGGATGGCTGGGAGAAGGTCGGCGTCGACGTCGCCGAGGCCAGGACAGCATGCTCAGTACATCGGGCTGGACTCCCCGCAGATCACGGTCCCGCGAGAGTCCTGCCGCCGGGGCTGAGCCCTGACCAGCGTCATCGTCACCAGTGATGGAAAGCTCCGGCTGAGCCTGGCCGGGAGCCAGGTGAACCTCGGCGCAGCTCTGACCGTGAGGCCGCCCTCGCACGACTCGTCTACATTTCCTTCCAGTGGCGAGAATCCGGTGAAAAGTGGAGACACACGGCTGTGGGGAGGACTTCCTGTCGCTCGTGCCCCAGGTGGCCCAGGCTCGTATGCCTGCCGGTGCGTTGCCTATCCAGGCGCGAGCACGTGGCGCGAGGAGATCAGGCCAGAACTGAGCGAGAGAACCATGGGGCATGCACTGGCACGCTGCCCAACTCCGGCAGTCAGCCGGGTGGCTGGGGCAGTGGCCAGCAGTACGGTCGAGTCGGCGCAGCCAGCTGCAGCCGGCGGCCCGAGCAGCCGGTCGGCCGGCGGCGAGCGGCCGGTCGGCCGTCGGTTCCTCCGCCGGGCAGGGGACTGCGCCTCGGCGCAGCAGCCGCCCTCGGTCCCTCCTCAGATCTGACCTGCGAGACCGCCGAGGCCGGGCTCGTGCCAGACCGCGTCATCCAGGGATGACGGTTCCAGCCCCCTCCGGCCCCGGCAGCGCCCGGCCGAGGAGAAAGGTCGACACCGAGCCCTCTGCCCTCCCGTGAGACGCTGCGCCGCGAGGCCAAAGGCCGCCTCCAGCCGTCGAGGACGCCGGGGATGCCGACGTGGAGCGCGCCGCCGAGTGCACTGAAGTCCGTGGCCATACTCTTCTCCCAGCGCGTCCGTCGGGCAGGAGCAGTTTGCGCACGGCCCTGGTGACCGCTCTCATGTCCAGTGGTCACATCCTGCTGGGTCGGTGCAGGGCCTAGCCAAGACCACCGCCGCCCAGAACGCTGCCTCGGCGGTCTCGGCTCCTTCGGCGCATCCAGTGCACGCCCTGACCTCATGCCCAACGACATCGTGGGCACGGATCCTCAACTCCTCCACCGGCGAGATGACCACCCAGGCGGGGCCGGTCCACGCCAGCATCGTCCTGCTCGATGAGATCAACCGCTCCAGCGCCAGGACCCAGTCGGCCGCGCTCGAGCCATGCAGGAACGTCAGACCTCCATCGGCGGCGTCGTCTGCCGCTGCCTCACCCCTTCCATGGTCCTGCCATCCCAGAACCCCATCGAGGAGGAGGGCACCTACGTCCTGCCCGAGGCGCAGATGGACCGCTTCCTCATGAAGGAGGTGCTCACCTACCCGCGGCCCTCGGAGGAGGCCGACGTCCTGAACCGCATCTCCAACGGGACCTTCCGACCAGCCCGTGACCGGTCGCTCATCTCCACCGACGACGTCGAGTGGCTCCAGCGGAGCCGCCGAGCGGGTCCGTCCGTCCGTCATCAAGCAGTACATCGTCGCCGTCATCAGCACCTCCCGCGGCGGGGGCGCATGGCCCGTAGCCAGCCTGGACCGTCAGGTGCGGGTGGAGCCTCCCCGCGGCGGCATCGCGCTCATGAAGGTGGCCCAGGCCGTCGCCCTCCAGGAGGGACGCACACGTCATTCCCGACGACGTCCGCCTGCTGCGCCACGGAGTGCTGCACTCGGCACGGTGCTCACCTATGACGCCCTGGCCGACGGAGTCGCGCCCGAGGCGATCATCGACGCCATCTGCGGCGTCACGCCCTGGGCCCGGTGGGGACCAGAACAGCGATGAGCACGGAGGTACATGGCGCTCCCGGGCGCCCTGAGTCCGATTCCGGCGAGGGCCAGCGCGGTTCGCGGATCGACGTCTGCGCGCGGCTCTGAGCCTGCCGACCCTGCGCCGCGCCACGGGGCTGCTGACGGGCGCCACAAGTCGGTGTTCGTCAGGCGCGGGCAGGACTTCGACGACATGTCCTTCTACCGGCCCGGCGACGACGTCTCCGACATCGACTGGAAGTCCTCGGCCCGCCTGGGGCAGCCGGTCATCAAGCGCTACCAGCGTGAGTCCATGATGCCCATGGTGCTGGCCGTGGACACCGGCCGGACCATGGCGGCGATGACCCCCTCGGGTGAGGACAAGCGCGACCTGGCCCTGGGGTGGCGGAGGTCTACGCCTACCTGGCCCGGATGCGACTCAGTGGCGCTCGTGGCCGGTGACGCCGGCCGGATGACCCGCGCCCGGCCCGTTCCGGGGCCAAGACGTGGAGACCCTGCTGGCGCTGCTGGCCCGCACGCTTCGAGGACCCTCGACGCTCCCGTCGAGGGCGCCCGGCGTCTTCGAGCTGGCCCCGGGGGCTCCTCCCTCCAGCCTGCCGCGCCTCATGGAGCGGGTGAGCACCTGGCACCGCCGACGCAGCCTGGTCATCCTCATCACCGACACCGCCCACCCCGGCCCCGATGCCGCGACCTGGCTGCGGCGCCTGTCGATCCAGCACGAGATGATCGTCGTCCAGATCGAGGACGATGACCCTGCGCCCGGACGGCGGCCGCGGGCGGGATCGACCTGCCGCTTCGGATCCCCCGCCTTCCTGCGCGGACTCCTGCCTGGCCGCTCAGGCGGCCGTGGTGCGCGAGCAGTGGCGCACCAGCGTCGAGGCAGGTGCTCGACGCCCGGCACCTGGAGTACAGCGTCGTCTCCTCGGACGCTCATCGACTCCATCGCCGGGCTCCTCCAGCGTGAGCGCGCCGCCGTGGTCAGAGGGAGGCGGTGACCCCATGCAGATCATGCCCCGGTTCTCATGCCGATATGGATGGTCATCGTCATGATCGTCGGCCTGTTGCTGGTGACCGCCTGCATGCTGCGGACCTTCCTGGTGACCCGCCGCGACATCTCCCAGGGGTTCGAGAATATCGCAGCGCCCGTGAACGCCGCCAGTGGGGTGAGCGTCCGCTGAGATCTCCAGCGCTGGGACGCCCGGGACGATCTGCACGTGGTGCACACTGGGCTGGCCGCGCTGCTGCGCTGCTCGCCGAGCCCGCAGCGGGGAGGAGATCACCACCGCCACGGTCTCAGAGATCCTCGACATGGCGCGACCGCCGGGCCGAGGCTCGGTGGAGGAGCGTCGGCACAGCGCGATGCGCGGCGAGCCGTCCTGGACATCAACCCACTGGGCCACGTCGGAGGCTCTGCCGCGTGGGAGCAGCCCTCTTTCGACCGTGAGCCGCAGGCCGCCGCGCGGAGGCCTCACCCACGCCAGGAGGTGGTCACCCGATGGTGATGCTCTGGTTGTTCATCGTTCTCCTTGTCATCGCCGTCGCGGCGATCATCGCGGTCTTCATCATTGACCGCCGCTCCGGCCTGGGCTCCTCCACTTTAGGGCGTCCAAGCGCTTCCGGGCGCCCTGGGGCCGGACGGGCGAGGATCAGGCCGTCAGGCTGCCCGCCGTCTGCGCCAACTCGGCGAGCCTGTTCCAGCTGCGCGGCGGTGCGCAAGCGCATCCGGGCCCGCGCTGGCTGCACGCGCTCTGGCGGTCATGCTGGTCTCAGGTCTGGTGAGCGCCGCCGCCATCGCCGGTCGACCGTGCGCGTCACCGAGCGCTCCCGACGCCCTGGCCAGCCGTGACATCGTCCGCGCCTGGACGTATCGACGTCGATGGTCGGGATCGATTCCTCGGTCATGACCTTCTCCGGATCCTGGGAGGACTTCGACGGCGAGCGGGTGGGGATCGTGGCCGGAACTCAGCGCGCAGACCATCGTGCCGCTACGGGCGACCTGAGCGCTGCGTGACCAGGCTCACCGGGCGGGCGACGTGCTGGACATCGACCCGGAGAACGTCACCTACAAGCGGCGACCGCCTGCAGGGAGGCCTTCGGTGGCTGGTGAACCTGCCAGCAACGGCTCACTCACAGCGCCGGTGACGGGCTTCGCCCTCCTGCGCCCAGGCTGGCCCGACGAAAAGCCAGGGCCTGGGCCGCTCTCGCTCCATCATCCGCCACCGACAGCCAGGTCATCACGACCTGACAGCAGGCAGATCTACCCACGCGATGCGGGCGAGAAACCTGGCCGAGCGCAAGATCGTCTGTATTCTGCATCTACGGCGCCGGCGAGGACCAGCCCTACCGAAGACCTGCTCGATCAAGACTCCGTCGATGGAGGCTCAAGACCGTCGCCGAGGAGCAGGGCAAGCGCTTCTACGACGTCGAGGACTCCGGCACCGGCGGGCAGATCGTCAAGCTGGAAAGACACGGTCTCCGCTCCGCCCGCAAGCGGACCCGGCGCGACGTCGGCGGCTCCGTCATCACGCTCTCACTGGTGCTTCTGGGCTACCTGGGACTGACTACCTGGAGTGCCGACGAAAGCCAGTTTCAATCATCGAGGGACTTCGCGTTCATCCGGTCACCCTGGTGGCTCCTCGATCCTGCTCCTGGCGGCCGCCCTGACGGGGCTGCTCGTCGTCGCGACGCGACGCCGGCTGGTCCGTGACGGTGCCGGAAGCGGCCGCATCCGCCGGAAGGCCTGGGTGGAGGCGCCTGGCCATCGTCGTCGCCATCGTGCTGGCGCTGGCGCCCGCGATCCGCGGCAGCCCAGGGATATCAGCGTCGCAGCAGTGGGATCACCATGGTGGTGGACCGCACCCGGCTCCATGGCGCAGGAGGGACTACCAGGGCAAGGGGCCCGGCAGCGTCGTTTACAGTCGGCCTCCACCAGGCTCGACGAGCGTGCGCGCGGACATGCACGGAGCCATCACGAGCCAGCCTCCGGACTCGCCTCGTCATCGCCCTGGACACACGCGGCCATGACGCGCCGCTGACTCACGACACCAACGCCATCATCGACTGGATCGCTCCTTCAAGCGGGAGGTCTCGAGCCACGCACCGGCTCCCTCGCTGAGGTGGCGCTTCCGGTCGCTGCAGAGCTGGCGCTGGCAGGCCGCCAGTCCGACTCGGGACATCCGCCTCGTCTACATCTTCTCCGACGGGAGCCACCGACAGCAGCCCGCGGCGCTCCGGGCGGCCGATTGCGCCAGCATCTCCTGGCGGTCCCTGGCCCGGGCTCGTCGACAGCGGCGCGGTGCTGCGCTGCAGCTCGACCGAGGGCGGCCCAGATGCTTGCCGCGACGACGGCTCGCCGTCCACCGGCGAGCTGCACCCGGTCCGACTACATCACCGACGGCCAGGCGGGCAGCGGTGTCGAAGATCGACATGCACGACGCACAGAAGGTGGCCAAGGACGCGTGCCTGCTACTGCACCGGCGCTCAGATGACCCGTGAGCGGTCACGACCTCGACATCGAAATGCCTCACACTCCGCTTGGGCGGGCCAAGACCAACGCCCGGAATGGCACCTGACCTGGCCGCTGGGACTCGTCGCCTTCGGTCACTGCTGCTGTGTGGGAGATCCTCGACCTCATGCGGGCCGACCGTCGCCTGCATCTTCTCGTGGGAAGACGATTGATGACGACCGGACACACACAGCGAGTTCCCCGGACAGGGGCAGCGGGACCTGCCAGCGCGCATGCCGACGCACAGACGCCCAGGCGCGCCAGGGGCGGCCGGGTGCTCGGAGCAGAGATCGACTACCTGCAGAACGCGGACCCGAGGACGACGCCTCCTCGCAGCGAGAGGACGGGCGGCGCAGGCCCGCCTCAAAGCGGCGTCGTCGGCTCCTGGCGATCGGCGAGAGTGCCCGCGGCTCTGGTCACGTCATCTCCCTGTGACACAGCTCGATCTTCCTCATCTCCTGGCGGAAACCGGGCCGCGGCAGCAAAGCGCCACGGCCACAGCCCTGTCCCGCTTCACCGCCAGTAGCTGCGATCAATCCTGGCTGGAGCAGTGCGCGCTCGCGCGTCAACCTGGGCACGGTCGGGCTCCGCCGCGCGGATCCGACCTCCCGCGGTGACGACCCTGCGACCAGGCGCTCTCAGGGCGCCGCAGGTCGGCAGGTGGGTGGGGCCGCTCCAGGTGCATGGTGCGCACCAACGCCTGTGCATCGCCCACCACCACTGGCGGCCCAGGCCCAGGAGGCAGGAGGCTCCACGGCGGTCACCCAGGCATCGTGGGCGGCCAGGGCCGATACACCTGGGTACGCCCCGCGAATCCTCTGAGGCCTCGGCCGCCCGGCAGCGATCCGACGCGACCTCCCTGTTGACAGTTCGAGCCCCTCCTCGCAACCGAGCAGCGACCCGGCTCAGTACTCCTCACAATAAAGCTTGACGAGCTCAAGCCCTCGTCGTGGCGTCGAAACAGGAAGACCTCACCTCCAGCATCGACGCCAGCCGACGGCGATGACCGAATAGCTTGGACCGCAACAACGAGACCTCCGAGGTTGGTGGCGTGAAGGAGGAAGCCTGATGAGCGATTCCGACCGGGTGGGCTCTGACTCGTCGTGGCCGCGGTCCTGAACTTGAACCTGGCGCATCCGACCACCCTGCTGCTGTGCGCGGCCCGCTCACTACATACCAGGCGCCGGTCGGTTCGAGGCTCCCGGTGGCGGGGTCAGGCCGCAGAGCGGCGAGCAGGCCCTGGCCCGCCCGGTGCGGACGAGGATCGGCCTGACGCCCACCTGGGAACTGGCTCGTCGTTCCTGGTATTTGGCGGTTCCGCCGCCGCCGGACAGCGCTCCCGGTGACGACGCTGGCCTGGCCCGACCATGCACAGCTTCAGGATGCGGTCTGGCTCGCCGAGCCCACCCGCCGAGGACCGGGCAGGGTCAGGCGACCGCCAACGCCTGGGTGGGTGCCTGACCCCGCGACCAGTGCGCCGGCGTGTGAGCGGACCTGCCGGTGTGGCTCACGTGGGCGCCTGGGACAGTGTTTCCCAGGGGCGGTGGTGGGGCTGGGCAGCCCCTCCCGGGCTGCGGGCTCGAGTTTACGTCAACAGATCATGCCACAGTTCCACAGTACTATCATAAATAATATCATAAGTTAGGGTTACCTCATGCCGAAAATTCTGGGTTCCTCGCTGGCCCGACATCAGGCACGCACTGCCTGTTCGGGGCTGATAAGTGTAATTAGCCCAGGCTTTCGACTGGTGCTGTCCGACGTCTTCAATCACTGGGTGTGGGGCGCGGCCGTCTGGCTCACTAGGACAAGGAGGACCTCCTCCCCGCTGGGCATGGTGGTATGCATGAAACCTAAATTTTGTGTGCCCGGACCCGATCGACCGCCGCGTCGTGCGCCAACTCATCGCCGGCACTTCCAGCACGCCTCCGGACCGCTGTCCGAAATTGGTCTCGCGTGGGACGCCGGTCGTCTCAAAACCCTGTAGACGCTCGTGGCCAAATGCTCGCCTCAATCCTCTCGCCATGGACCAGGGCTCGTCACTTGAGCCGAGCAGGTCATCCCTCATCCACGCCGTCATGGGCGGGCGCCCGACCCAGCGGATCCGGGCAGCGTCGGGCTGCCTGGAAGCCTGGACATATCGTGCTGCGGGCGGTGAGGCCGTCAACCCGCCACGCGGTTCGATATTGCCAGCCCGTGCCACCGAGATGCTGGGTGGGCCCCAGTTCGCTTCGTCTGGTGCGGTCGTGACGGTATGAGCCACGGCCTGCCGTGCACGCAGGCAGGCCTGGCAGACTTCCCGCTCGTGAACCTGGTACGGACTGACACCTGGAACGTGCTGACGCGCCTCGAGCGTCGTCGGCCTGGATCCCCACACGGCGTGCTGTGGCGGCCGCTGGCGATCTCCTCATCGTCTGTTTGTTTGACCGTCGCTGAGACGCACGGTGAACGATCGTCCACAGGCCGGGCGCAGTCAGCATCATGGTGGGTGGAGGCTCCGCGATTCCGTGAGCGCCGGGACCTGACTCCGGGCGCGTCTGCTCCTTAAGCCCACCGGCCCCGGCGGTGGCCACCTCTAGGGCGGCTACCCGCTCCGTCCTGAGCACCATCGTGCTCCCTGGCCCTCAAAGGGCTGGGCAGTGCCAGTCACCTGCTCAGACTGGTCCTCCTGGCAGTTCTGCTGGATGCGCATGTCCGTTCCTGCACGGTGCAGTGCGTGCAGTAGCCCTCCTGACCAGGGCCCTGGTGGTGGGGCGGACAGTGGCGCGACAGTAATCGCCGAGATCGGCCTGGCTTCCTGCTGGTGGGGCCTGGGACTCTCTGCGTGACGTCGCCGTCTCGCGGCCCTTTCAGGACACACCCCTGGCCCACCGGTACCCGCCGACAGCCACCTGGTTTCTCGTGGTTGCAGCCACCGGCGTGGTCGTGCTGGCCCTGCGATCTCCTGTGGTGAGCGGGAGCTCACGTCAGTCCGCGGCCAACATAGCCTGCAGCACCACTCCTGACGCGGGGCCCGTTTTCTCGCCCGTCCCCGCCGACGTCGCTCACCACCTTTGGGCTCGTTGCATTTGAACACCCGCTCCCCGACTCGGGATTCCAGGAGATCACATGATGCTGTCCACGGACGTGCCTGGCCTCTCTGGGGCTGGCCGCCGCAGCCTCGCCGCCTCGTCGAAGTCGAAGGACGAGGCACCGAGGAGAACAGATGGCTCATCGTCTCCGGCAGACGCCGCAGGAGGCCCTAATCCAAACGGTGGAGGCATTCACCAAGAGACAAGGTGAAGTGGACGTCCGGCCGTCGTGTCTCCCAAAACATGGGATGCAGGCCGAGCCGAGTGTCGGCGTCCTCGTCCTCAACCCATGCTGTTATTCTCCGACTCCCTGCACTCCTGGGACAAGGGGCAGCCCGCCGTCAAGACGCGCACCCCGCCCTTTCTGGCATACCGGCAGGGGAGTGCGCGCGCCCCGTCTCCACCTCGCGCAGCCATCAACACCTCCTTGTGGTCGGCCACGGGCCTGGTGACTCGGACTGACCACCTGGGAACGAACAGTGGTGGCGCAGGCTTCTGGGCGGTCGTGGCTGACCCTCGATGCTCCCTACGCGTGATTTCTCAATCCCAGGCGGTGGGGGCTGACCAGCACGGCGGCCAGCCTCTCGAGGAGCTCAGTGGCGGGCCTGTTGGTCAGACTCCCATCCTCCCGGCTCTCGGCAGTGAGGTCTCGACCTGCCCGCGGTCCTGCCGACTTGCCTTCAGTCGAGGCAGGCCGCCATGGTGATCGGACAGGCCTGACCAAGACTCTGGCGGACGCTACTCAGGCATCTCCACAAGGTGGGGTCCAGGCGCGGCCGGCAGCGGCGGGGACCGGGTTACAACTACGGCGTCGTCGGGCCTCAAACGCAGGCCGACGCCATCAGTGGTACCTCACCGCTGCCGAGCGGCCCAGAGGTGGCCCTAGCCGGCGCGGCGAGCACGGTCACGGGCGGTACTTCCGGCAAAGACCTGGAAGGGCAACACGCCGACCGGGCAGCGCTACAACTGGCGTTGAGTACTTTCCAGCCCGTATAATCGCCTCGGCACCTCGGACATCATCGCCAACTTCGACAGCGCGGGCTGGCGGGGCGACCGCGAGCATCCTGGGCAGTGCCGGCGGGGCCACTCCCGGCCGGGGATTTCTCTTCGTTGGGGGCATGTCGCGCGTGACAGGAATCCTGTCCCGACGGCGTCGACTGTCCCTGTTCGGAAGGACACGCACCCGACTGCACAGAATGTCCCCGGCCGCAGCCCAGTTCCCGACGGCGTCGACGCCGCCTCGAAAGGCGCAGGTGAAGAACAGGAGGCGAAGGTCTCCTAGTGCTCGGTCGTGACGATGACGTCGTTGAACCGAATCACCGATCGAGCAATGAAGCAGTACTCGGCGGCGCGGTCGTGGGGAGCGTGGCGGCACTCTCGGATCGTTGCCGGGAGCGATGGTCACTGTGGGGTGAAGGGTGACTGACGTGAACTCCCCGGTACCGCCCGGGTGCTCGGCCATGAGGCCAGTAGGGGTATCCGAGTAGGCGGTGACGGTGAGGCCCGCGTCCGCCGCCACGTGGAGATACCACAGCATGTGGCACTGTGAGAGCGAGGCGAGCAGGGAGGCTGTTCCGGGTTCCATCTGCGAGCGTCCCCTCGGAATGCTGGATCCGCCGATCCGTGGATCGCCGGCAGGTCGGCGGTGATTCCCCGGACATCGTGGTCGCGCGAGTAGTCGCGGTATCCGGATGTGCCCGTGCCCAGGTTGCCTCGTCCACTCCACGCGCACCGAATACTCATGATCTGGCATGCAGAAAGTCTAGGGATGAGCCGGTTTGGCGTCTACGGGGCGGCGAGCTCGTTGGGGGAGGGCCGTGTCAAGAGGTTGGTGTCCTCCGGTGGGGCCACTCCGCGCGGCCGGGGACACTTTCCTGCCCACGGGGACAAGTTGCGCGTACGGGGACAGGATTCCGGTCCCCGACGGCGTCGACTGTCGCCCCGTTCGGAAGGCGGGCTCGCAGACGGCCACCCCAGGGCCCACCGTCGGCGCTGAGTCCGCCGCATCAACAACAAGGGCCCCGAACGATGGTCCGGGCCCTCGGGCTGGAGCGGGTGACGGGAATCGAACCGCGCTGTCGGGCCTGGGAAGCCTGAAGTTCTACCATTGAACTACACCTCGCGTGCACGCAGTGGACGTGCGTCCCAGGTGCGTGCGGAAGTCAACCCAGACCCGGCCGTCTACGCAAATCGGCCTGCGCAGGGGCATCTGAGGGGCCGCGCCGGCAGCGCCCTCGCCAGTAGACTCTCACGGATTCCCCTGACGTCTTCATAGGTGTGATGAGCGCATGACTGGTCCCTTCAACTCTCATGAGCCGACTGATCCCGCTGCGAGTCCTGGTCTGGACGCGCCGGCACTGCCCGCGGGGCCCGCCCCACGGACTACCCGTCAGGCGGGTACCCGCCCCACAGCGGTCCCTACGCTTCCGGTGCCCAGCCGGGTATGACCCGCAGTGGGCCCATACGCGCCCCGCCCGGTTATGGCATGCCTCCTGGATACGGTGTGCCTCCCGGCTGCGGGGGCAAGTCCAGGTGGCCGCCGGCGTCTGGCCCTGCTCCTGGGAACCTTCGGGATCCACAACTTCTACCTGGGCTACACGGGCAAGGCGCTCTTCCAGGCTCCTGGGCACGTTCTTGAGTCCTGCGGATGCTGGCCTTCCGATCGCCATCTGGGCCTTCGTCGAGGGGGCATCCTCATCCTCGTGGCCCGCCCGGCGAGGCTGCCGTGGGGCGTTGACGCCTCCGGTATGCCGCCGAGCGGCTGAGGGGCAGGGCAGTCCGGGCCTCCCGGATTCCCCAGGCCGGAATCCGTGTGACGCCTCCGGGAGGACCCGGCACACTCGGGACCGTGCTGCTCTCAGACCGCGATATCCGCACCGAGCTCGACGCCGGACGGGTCGTCCTCGACCCCTACGACCCCGAGATGATTCAGCCGGCCTCCATTGATGTGCGCCTGGACCGCTGGTTCCGTCTCTTCGACAACCACCGTACCCGGTCATCGACCCGGCCGCCGACCAGGAGGGGCTGACCCACCTCGTCGACGTCGGGGCCGATGAGCCTTCGTTCTGCACCCGGGAGTTCGTCCTGGGGGCCACGTACGAGCGCATCACCCTGCCCGACGACGTCGCCGCCCGCCTGGAGGGCAAGTCGAGCCCTGGGGCGCCTGGGGCTGCTGACCCACTCACCGCCGGATTCATCGACCCGGGCTTCACCGGGCACGTCACCCTGGAGCTGTCCAACACGGCCACCATGCCCATCAAGCTCTGGCCGGGGATGAAGGTGGGGCAGCTGTGTTTCTTCCGCCTGTCCAGCCCCGCCGAGGCCCCCTACGGCTCGGGCGCCACCGGCTCGCGCTACCAGGGCCAGCGCGGACCGACGGCATCGCGCTCCCACCAGTCCTTCCACCGCACCCGTATCCCGACACCCGGCGGTCCCCGCCGACGGCGCTGCTCCCATCTCCCAGGAGAAGCACTGTGAGCGACTCGACCGACTTCGCCGTCTCCCTGCCCACCGACACCGGGCACCTTCACCGCCGCCTCCATGCTGCCGGTCGGGCTGCTGGACACCAACCACGTCCTGCTCCTGGCCGACGACGTCGCCCCTGACGAGGTGGAGGCCCTGGCTCTGTCCCAGGACATCCAGTCCGGCTGGGTGAGGGTCTCCAGCCTCCACTCTTCCCGGGGTCTCCTGCTGGGGCCATGGAAGGTCGACGCCGAGATGCGCAGCCTCCTGGGTGCGCGGACTGGACCACCAGCCTGATGATTCTGGACTGCCCCCGCATCCGTGTCTGGCGCCCTGCCGGCCGAGCCTCGCCGGCCTGGACCCGCTCTCCGACGCCTTCCCTCAATGCCCAGACCACGGGGCCGAGCCCTGGTGGCCCTCACCCGCCTGCGCGCCATTGCACGACGCCTGGCCGGGGCCCCTGCGGCTCATTCCCGAGGGGACACTGAGGAGCTGGTGCTGGTCGAGCCCAGCCCGGAGGTCTCGGCCTCTGGACCATCTACGCCCCGGTGGCTCGGCCCGGAGGACCTGGTGGCCGTCCTGCAGCCCGTGGCCCCTCGAGGTGAGCGCCGCGCTGGAGGCCGTTCAGCCTCGCGGCGCCGTCGGGCTGGACGCCATCGACCCCGAGCAACTGGAGAGCCTCGTCGAGCGCATCGGCCCGACGTTCGAGAAGGCCTGGCGCGGCTCGAGAAGGTCCGCCAGGACACGATGCGTCAGGAGATCGTTGCTGCCGCCACCGGCAACGTCATTGAGGAGGTGCGTGACGGCTACGCGGTCGTCACCCCGGTCGACCCGGAGCACGAGGGCTGGGGAGCGCATCGAGTGCGGGCCGGCGCCACCGACGGGCTGCCCTGGCCGTGCGCGCGGCGAGCCGTGGGCGCGGGGCGGTCCCGTCCTACGACCTGCGTTGATCCCCTGGACCAGGCCGACGCTCACGCCGAAGTGGTCTCCGCTCCCGACGCCGCGAGCGCCAGACCGCCCGGGACCCGGTCGAGGAGCCGCCACCGTCCTGGTGGCCGCCGTCTCTCGGGTGGCCGTGGATGACGACGGGTTCCTCGTCTCCCTGGGTGAGGACGCTGAGGAGGCCTAAGTCCCAGGTCAGGCTCGCTCGGCGCCGGGCGTGGTGCGCTCCGTGAGACGCTCGACGCCGGCCTGAGCCCTGCCGCGTCCCAGTGCCAGCCGGTGAAGCGGCGAGCCTCGATGAGCGAGCGGGCCCAGGCCACCGGCTCTCGCCGCGCTGAGCCCCCACCGCCAGGTAGTGGCGCAGCAGTCCGGCAGCGGCCAGGGCGTCGTCGAGCGCGTTGTGGTGGCGGGCCGATCTCCACCCCGGCCACCTCGCAGCAGGTGGTCAGCCGGCGCGACGGCGTCGTCATGAAATGGCGCGCCCACTCCATCGTGCACACACGCGGCACCCGCGCGCCCCCGGTCGAGCAGCCCCGCGTTCCCAGCGCCTGGGTGAGGAAGCCGACGTCGAAGCGGGCATTGTGGGCCACCACCGCCCGCCCGGCCAGGTCGGCCACCAGAAGGTCGGCGACCCTCATCGAAACCGGGCGCCCCTGGGTGAGCTTCCTCGGCGATGAGACCGTGGATTTGGGTGGGGCCCGTCCACGCCCGCGCCGGGGTCGATGAGCGTGGACCAGCTGCGCTCGACGCGCCCGGCGGCGTCGGTGAGCACGACGCGACCTCCAGGATCGAGTCCGTCGTGGGGACAGGCCGGTGGTCTCCAGGTCGACGACGGCGTAGCCGACCCCGGCGGCCTCGAGCCATCTCATCTGCCGTGGGAGTGGCGGCTGTCTGGCCGGGGGCCATGGGGAGCGGGGGCGCAGCGGGCCGCGGTCGGTGGGCGGGCGGTGGTAGAAGGGCATCGCCCCGATCCTCTCGAGCCGGCAGGGTTTCGCTGACTGCGGCGCGCCGGGTCGCCGGCCCAGGGTGGTCTGAGCCGCCTGTGGCAGGCCCGGGTGGCTCGGGTGGCGGCGCTCGCGGCCCGTGCCAGACGGCTCCCGCCGGCAGCGTGGGGCCGGGCGCGTGAGGCGTAAGGTACGGTCGCGAGGGCGTTCGGCCAGCCGCGTCGAGCGCCGATCCAGGTGAGGAGGAGCGATGACCACCCCGGATACCCCTCAGGTGCCGGCCCCGGCCCCTGCCGGCGCTGGCCGCCTTCCCTTCCCGACTCGCCCTCGTCGTGACCGGCAGGTCCGCCGCCGGTGACGGTGTGCTCCTCGAGGCCGGGGAGGTCGATGAGGTCTTCCCTTCGCCCTCGGTGACCAAGCCGATCGTCGCCTGGGCGGCCCTGGTCGCCGTCGACCGGGGACTGCTGGACCTGGAGGCCCCCGCCGGTGCCCGCCCCCGACGGCGCGATCATCGAGAACCTGCTGTCCCACTCCTCAGGGATCGCGATCGACCCGACGAGCGCCTGGCGGCCCCAGGGGCACGCGCCGCATCTACTCCAACCGCGGCATCGAGATCCTGGGGAGCGCCTCGAGGCGGCCACCGGCACGCCCCTGGAGACCTGGGTGGAGACCACCGTGCTCGAGCCCCTGGGGATGGCCAGTGTCCTCATCCCCGGCTCGCCCGCCCACTCCGGGGAGGGCAGCGCCCGCGACCTGTCACTGTTCGCCCGCGAGCTGGCCGCACCCAGGCTCGTCTCGCCCGCGCTCGCGCAGCGCGCCCGCACGCCGGTCCTGCCTGGCCTCGACGGCGTCCTACCCGGGCTACGGGCGACAGACCCCAACCCCTTCGGGCTGGGGTCGAGGTGCGCGGCGCAAGTCCCCGCACTGGACCGGGGCCGGCAACAGCGAGCAGACCTTCGGACACTTCGGCCAGTCGGGCCCTTCATCTGGGTGGATCCGGTCGCCGAGCGTCAGGCCGTCTTCCTGAGGGGCTAAGCCCTTCGGGGCGGTTCACCGGCGGAACTGGTCCGACTCGGCGACCAGATTCTGGCCTTGTCCCAGGGCAGGCGCGCCGGGGTGGACGTCCCAGTGCCCGCCTCCCGGCCGGAGTTCCAGTCGTGGCCCCTGCCTCAGTCGAGCTCGACGATGACGGGACGTGGTCGGAGGCGCCTTGCCCTTGCGCTCGTCGCGGTCGATGGCGGCGCCAGTGACGCGGACCCGCCAGAGCCGGCGAGGCATAGACGAAGTCAATCGCATGCCCTCGTTCCTCGGGAAGCGCACTTCTGATAGTCCCAGTACGTGTAGTTGGTACTCGCCCGCGCGTGACCTACGCATGCCCGCCTCGGCGAAGGCGGCGAAGGCCTCCCGCCCGGTGGGAGACGTGGGTGGCGCCCTCGAAGACGCTCATGTCCCACACGTCCTCATCCTGGGGCGCCACGTTCCAGTCGCCCACCAGCGCCAGCGGGCAGGTCGGGCTCGGCCTCGAGCCAGGCGGCGACGTCGTCGCGCAGCACCCGCAGCCAGTCGAGTCGTGCACGTGTAGTGCGGGTGGGTGAGCTCGCGGCCATTGGGCACGTACAGGCTCCACAGGCGCACCGGCGTCGCATCCGAGGCCGCACCCACCGTCGCCCCGAGCGCCCGGGCCTCCACGACCGGCTCGGCCTCGGGCTTGCCGCCCAGGCGGGCTGACCCGGGAAGGAGGTGGCGACGTCGTCGAGGCCACGCGTGAGGCGATCGCCACCCCGTTCCACTGGTTGAGGCCGTGGACGGGCCAGCTCGTAGCCGGGCGGCCTCGAAGGGCCTCGACCGGGAACCGGTCGGGGCGGCACTTGATCTCCTGCATCGCCAGGGCGTCGATGTCCTCACGCTCCAGGAAGGCCAGGACGCGGTCGACGCGGGTACGGATGGAGTTGACGTTCCAGGTGGCCAGGCGCATGGCAGCAGACTAGCCGGGTGCCCTGATTCCCATCAAGCACTCACCAATCGCCCTAGTCTGCGGCCATGGGAACAGCACTTGTCACCGGGGCCACGAGCGGCCTCGGCCTGGAGATCGCCTGGCAGCTCGCCCAGGCCCGTCATGACCTCGTCCTCGTGGCGCGCACCCCCGAGCGGCTGCGGCTGGTGGCCGAGGAGATGCGCCAGTTCGCAGGCGTCCAGGTGGAGACTCTGCAGGCCGACCTGTCCAAGCGCGATGAGCTCGAGCGCGTTGCTCGAGCGCCTGCGGGAGAAGAGCAAGCCCATCGGGCTCCTGGTCAACAACGCCGGCTTCGGGCTGGGGCAGCGCTTCGTCGGGGAGACCTGGCCCGTGAGGAGGATGCCCTCAACGTCATGGTCCGTGCCGTCATGGTGGCCTCCCACGCGGCGGCCGGCGCCATGGTGGAGCGCGGCCGCGGCGCCATTCTCAACGTCTCCTCCATGACCGCGCACACCGCCATGGTCACCTACGCCGCCCACAAGGCCTGGGTGCTGCGCTTCACCGAGGGGCTGGCCAGCGAGCTCGCCGGCACCGGGGTGAGCGCCACGGCGCTGTGCCCGGGGCTGGTGCACACCGGCTTCCACGCCGCGGCCGGCATCGACGAGACCCAGTGGAAGGCGCCGCTGTGGCTGGACGCCGAGCGAGTGGCCATCGACGGCCTGGCGGCGGTGCGGCGCGGCCAGGTCATCTGCACCCCGAGCCTGCGCTACCGCAGCGCCAACGCCGTGCTGCGGCTGGCGCCCCGCTGGTTCGTGCGCCGGGCGGTCGGGCCGGAACGCTCCGGCCAGGGGCACGACTGAGGCCGGAGGGGCTCGCCGGCGGCCCAAAGTGTCACAGATGGCGACTATTCAGGGGCGATCACCATCGCCGCCGACCTTCCCCAGGCGCTGACCAGCGCAGATACGGCAAGGTGGCGGATGCTGGCTGATATTGGCCGATACCGCCTCCCTAAAAGTCGCCAATCGTGACAGATCCGGGCGCGTGCACCGCTCGCGGTCCGATCCCGTCGCGGAATCGCCCAGGGCTGAGCGCCCCTCGCTGGCCAGGGGCGCCGTGACCCGCAACGATCGCACCATGGCTTCTATTACCTTCCACGGAGACCCTGTTAGCACCGTCGGCGAGCTGCCCGCTGTGGGCTCGACCGCGCCCTGCCTCGACCTCGTAGGCGCCGACCTCGCCCCGGTCACCAGCCAGTCCCTGGCCGCCGCCGCGTGGTCCTCAACATCTTCCCCGGTGGACACCGGGTGTGCCGCCCTGTGCGCCAGTTCAACATGTCTGGCCTCCGAGCCTGGGCAACACGACCGTGGTCTGCGTCTCCGCCGACCTGCCCTTCGCCGGAGCCCGCTTGCGGCGCCGAGGGCCTCACCAACGTGGTCACCGGCTCGACCTTCCGCTCCACCTTCGGCGCCGACTACGGCGTCACCCCTGGCCGACGGCCCGCTGGCCGGTCTGCTGTCGCGTGCTGTCGTGGTCCTCGACGAGTCCGGCAAGGTCATCTACACCGAGCAGGTCCCTCGAGGTCGGCCAGAGCCCGACTACGACGCCGCCGTGGCCGCCCTGTCCTGACTCCTCTTCCGCTGAGCCGCCAGGAGCCCGCCCCATCCGCACCGCGCGGGACGAGGGCGGGCCTGTCCGCAGTGGGTGTCACCCGGCGCGCAGCCCCCAGAGTCCCACTACCATCGGAGCCGTGAGCACCAACGACTCCCACATCACCCGCCTGGCCGAGCCTCGTCAACGAGCTGTCCGTCGTCCGCGGCAAGGTCACCCTCGCCTCGGCCTCGAGTCCGACTTCTACGTGGACATGCGCCGCGCCACCCTCCACCACGAGGCCGCCCCTCATCGGCCAGCGTCATGCTCGACCTGCTCGAGGAGGCGGGCCTGGGCACCGACGAGATCGACGCCGTTGGCGGCCTGACCATGGGGCCGACCCGTGGCCGCCGCCATGCTGCACGCCGCGGCCTCGCGCGCCTGGACCCGACGCCTTCGTCGTGCGCAAGGCCGCCAGGACCACGGCATGCGCCGGCGCATCGAGGGCCCCGACGTCGCCGGGCGCCCGTGGTGGTCCTGGAGGACACCTCCACCACCGGCGGCTCACCCCTGGAGGCCGTCGAGGCCCTGCGCGAGGCGGGTGCCGACGCGGGCCGTGGCCGTCATCGTCGACCGGGCCACCGCGCGCGCGAGCGCATCGAGGCCGCTGGCCTGCCCCTACTACGCGGCGCTCGGTCTGGCCGACCTCGGCCTGGAGTGAGCACTCGACGACGTCCGCAGGCGGGGAGGGCGAGCCGGCGGCTCCCGCTGACCTGCCTGAGGGGAGCACCCTGTCCGCGGCGTCCCTCAGCGGATTCTGTGTCGGGTCTGGAGGAGGACCGGCGGCCGATGTCCGTCAGGTGGGCGTCGGCCCCTGGCCCGGCGGCCGCGAGGCCTGGCCGCCGACCCCGCTACGACCGCGAGCTCGCTCGCCGCCGGCGACTCGGCGCAATGTCGTCGACCGCTACCGCTACTGGACCGTCCCGGCCATCCGTGCCGACCTGGCCGCCCGGCCCCACTGGCTGCACATCGCCATCGAGAACGTCAGCCGGGACCTCAACATCGGCTCCATCGTGCGCAGTGCCAACGCCTTCAATGTGGCCGGCGTCCACATCATCGGCCGACGCCGCTGGAACAAGCGCGGCGCCATGGTCACCAACCGCTACCTGGACGTGCGCCACCACCCCGAGCCCGGTGAGCCTGCTCGCCTGGGCGCGCCGAGGGCTACGAGGTCATCGGCATCGACAACGGCCCTGGGGCCCAGCCCCTGGAGTCCGCCGACCTGCCCGAGCGCTGCCTCGCGGTCTTCGGCTCCGAGGGAGGGGCATCAGCGCCCGGGCTGAGCGCCGGCTGCTCCCGACTGCTGCGCATCGGTCAGCACGGCTCCACCCGCTCCATCAACGTGGCGGCCGCCGCGGCCGTGGCGATGCACCTGGATCCTCCAGCACGCGGGACCGGCGCCCGACTGACCCGGGGCCGTCGCGGCCCGCTGGGTCGGCCCGCCCCGTGGGCGGCGGGGCCAAACCGGCCCTGAACAGAGGTCATGCTGCCGGACTGCTGCCGGACTGCTGCCTGACCGGCCCCCGACCTGGGACCATGATCCGGTTCACGTGGCCTCGAATTCGTGGAACAATCGGCCCCGCACCACTGACTCATACAGACATCAGGAGGCGCAGTGGCCATTGCAACCCCGGAGTCCTACGCCGACATGCTTGACCGCGCGAAGGCCGGCAAGTACGCCATCCCCGCGATCAACGTCACCTCGTCCCAGACTCTGTCCGCCGCCCTCGAAGGGCTTCGCTGACGCCGAGTCCGACGGCATCGTCCAGATCTCCAACGGTGGTGCCGCCTACTGGTCCGGTTCCTCGCGCCTCGACCGCGTCAAGGGCTCGATCGCCTTCGCCGCTACGCCCGCGCCGTGGGTGACCTCTACCCGTCACCATTGGTCTGCACACGACCACCGCCCCAAGAAGCTCCTGGCCGACTGGATCCACCCGCTCCTGGAGATCGAGGCCGAGCAGGTCAAGAACGGTGAGCCTGCCGATGTTCAACTCCCACATGTGGGACGGCTCCGCCGAGGCCCTCGACGACAACATCGAGATCGCCGTCGACATGCTCAAGCGCGCCAAGGCCGCCAACGTCGTCCTCGAGATCGAGATCGGTGCCGTGGGTGGCGAGGAAGACGGCATCAAGGGTGAGGAGAACGCCAACCCCTACACCACCGCCGACGACGCCTGGAAGGCCATCGAGGCCCTCGGCCTGGGTGAGAACGGCCGCTACATCACCGCTCTGACCTTCGGCAACGTGCACGGCTCCTACAAGCCCGGCCACGTCAAGCTCCGCCCGGAGATCCTCGGCGAGATCCAGGAGGACGTGGCCAAGCGCCTCGGCGACCGCCTGTCCTCCAGGTCGGCGACAAGAGCTCGCCCTTCGACCTGGTCATGCACGGGCGGCTCCGGCTCCACCGACGAGGAGATCGCCACCGCGGTGCGCAACGGCGTCATCAAGATGAACGTCGACTACCGACACCCAGTACGCCTACACCCGTCCGGTCGCCGGCTGGATGTACACCAACTACGAGGGTGTCCTCAAGATCGACGGCGAGGTCGGCAACAAGAAGCAGTACGACCCGCGCGCCTGGGGCAAGGCCGCCGAGGAGGGCATGGCCGCTCGCGTCGTCGAGGGCCTGCGAGCGTCTCGGCCCGTCGGCTCCGCCCGCAGTGAGTCCGCACCCCGTACGGGGTGGTGGCGACGATCGCTGCGCGTGGCCCCGGCACCCCGTGGTGCCGGGGCCACGTCGTCTCGCAGGGGTCGGTGGGAAGATTCTCGACGACGAACTGACCGATCGTTGCATAGTTGCAGAGGGTGTCGGTGAAGGAAGCGCCTATCGCAGTGAAGGGTGAAATGTGTGGTCTGCCAAGGAAAACCGGGTGCCACGCAAAGGATCCCAACCTGAGACCCAGGACACTGATTGCAAACCTTGCAGCAATGTGGGCGGAAATGTGCCATGATGGGTCGTCGCCGTGAAGCCGACGGGCCCGCCGCCGGTGATACGGCAGTCGCACCTCGCGGACGCCTCTGTCCGCGCCTGTCCCATGCGTCCAAAGGAGGACCCCAATGCGACTCATCTCCCGCCGCTCCATGCTCGGTGGAACTGCTGCGATCGCCGTCGCCGCGACCCTGGCGGCCTGCTCGAAGGGCTCGTCCGGTTCCGACGGCGCCGGAGGCGTCTACTTCCTCAACTTCAAGCCCGAGTCGGAGCAGGCCTTCAAGGACATCGCGGCCGCCCTACACCAAGAAGACCGGTGTGAACGTCAAGGTCGTCACCGCTGCTTCCGGCACCTACGAGCAGACCCCTGAAGTCGGAGGTCGCCAGGTCCAACCCGCCCACGTTGTTCAACCTCAACGGCCCCTGTGGGCTACGGCAACTGGAAGGACTACGCCTCCGACCCTGTCCGACGCCGACTTCACCAAGCAGCTGACGGATGAGTCCATGGCCCTCAAGGGCGACGAGGGCAAGGTCGTGGGCGTCCGCTGGCCATCGAGGGCTACGGCATCATCTACAACGCCGCCATCCTCAAGAAGTACTTCGGCATGGAGGGCGCCAAGGCCACCTCCGTCGAGGAGATCAAGGGCTTCGACAAGCTCAAGGAGGTCGTCGAGGACATGCAGTCAGAAGGCCGACCTCGGTATCGAGGGCGTCTTCGCCGCGACCTCGCTGTCCCCGGTGAGGACTGGCGCTGGCAGACCCACCTGGCCAACTACCCCGTCTACTACGAGTACCGCGACGACAAGGTCGACGACCTCGACGAGGTCAGCTCGACCCTACTCGGAGAACTACAAGAAGATCTTCGACCTCTACCTCAACAACTCCACGATCAAAGCCCACCGAGGCCAGCGCCAAGACGGTCACCGACTCCATGGCCGACTTCGCCCTGGGCAAGGCCGCCATGGTTCAGAACGGCAACTGGGGCTGGTCGCAGATCCCGAGGTCTCGGGCAACACGGTCAAGGCCGAGGACGTCCACTCATGCCGATCTACGTCGGCGTCTCCGGCGAGGACAAGTCCAACATCGCCATCGGCACCGAGAACTACCTGACGATCAACTCCCAGGCCGCCGAGGGGCGACCAGAAGCGCCGAGGACTTCCTCACCTGGCTGTTCACCGACGCCGAGGGCTCCAAGATGGCCGCCGAGAGCTCAGCATCATCGCGCCCTGCAGGGCATACGCCGAGCTGGCCCCCTCTGACCCGCTGGGCAAGGAGGTCTCCGCGGCCATCAACAACAAGGACCTCACACCCGTCAAGTGGGTCTTCCTGACCTTCCTGAGCCAGGACTTCAGGACCAGCTCGGCCAGCACCTGGCGCAGTACGCCTCCGGCAGCGAGGACTGGGCGAAGGTCAGGACTTCTTCGTGACCACCTGGGCCTCCGAGAAGAAGGCCTCAGGAGGGCTGACATCCAGGGGTCGCTCGAGCCCACCGCTGAGGGCACTGCTCCAGCGGGCATCGCGACGGCGACTCATCTCCCCATCCCTCTCCCGCCGGGGCGCACGTTCGAGCCGTTCGTCTCGCGCTGCCGCCCCGGTGGGAGCTCTCTGGTACCCGGCCACTCCGGCGGGTGCCGGTCGCACCTCGAGGCAGATATGACCAAGGCACTGAAAAAGTTCTTCCCAGTTTTTGCAGGGGCCAACCCTGTTAGCCTTCATGATCGCTTTCATCGTCCCCTTCTTCATGGGGCTCTATCTCTCCTTCACCAGTTCAGCACCCTCACCAATGCGCGGTTCGTGGGCGCAGACAACTACGCCAGGGCACTGGGGGAGCGCAGCGACTTCCCGCAGGCGCTCGTTTTCACTGCCGTTGTCTCGATCATCTCGATCATCACGGTGAACCTGGGGGCCTTCGCCCTGGCCTACTTCCTGACCCGAAAGCTGCGCGGCACCAACTTCTTCCGTGCCGTGTTCTTCATGCCCAACCTCATCGGCGGCATCGTCCTGGGATACACCTGGCAGGTGATGCTCAACGCGATTCTTCAGCGCTGGGGCCAGACGATCGTCAACGACTGGCGACTGGGGCTGGCCGGACTGGTCATGCTCGTCAACTGGCAGCTCATGGGCTACATGATGGTCATCTACATCGCCGGTCTGCAGAACGTGCCGCCCGAGCTCATCGAGGCCTCGCAGATCGACGGCGCCGGTAGGTGGCAGACGCTGCGCAACGTGACGCTGCCGATGATCATGCCCTCGATCACCATCTGCCTGTTCCTCACTCTGGCCAACACCTTCAAGATGTACGACCAGAACCTCGCCCTGACCAACGGTGCGCCCGCTAAGCAGACTCAGATGGCCGCGCTCAGCATCGTCAACACGATGTACAAGAAGATCGGCCAGGAGGGCGTCGCCCAGGCCGAGGCCGTCATCTTCTTCCTCATCGTCGCCGCCATCGCGCTCATCCAGTTGAGCGCCACTCGTTCCAAGGAGGTCGACGCGTGAGCACCGCCGTCAGACTCAGTCCCCGCTTCCGCCGCCCTGCCGGTCAGAAGGTCGCTCCGCAGACGACGGGGCAGAAGACGCTCGTGGGGCTGCTGGCCGTCCCTGGCCTTCGTGTGGGTCATTCCGCTGGCCTTCATCGTCATCAACTCCTTCAAGGGCAAGTTCTACATCTCCGACAGCCCCTTTCGCCCTGCCGACGGCGAAGACCTTCGCCGGCCTGGACAACTACGCCACCGGCCTGGCCCTGTCGGGCTTCGCCAGCGCCATGGGCTGGTCGCTGTTCATCACCGTGGGCTCCGTCGCCGTCATCGTGTTCCCTCACGGCAATGACCGCCTACTACATCACCCGCATCAAGACGTGGTGGACCTCCATGATCTACTACGCCTTCGCCTTCTCCATGATCGCTCCCTTCCAGATGGTCATGTTCCCCACCGTCAAGGTGGCTGACCTGCTCGGCCTGGCCACGCCCTGGGCATGATCGTCCTCTACCTCGGTTTCGGTGGGGGGCTGTCGGTGTTCCTGTTCGCCGGCTTCATCAAGTCGATCCCCATGGAGATCGAGGAGGCCGCCCACATGGACGGCTGCTCCCCGCTGCAGACCTACTTCAAGGTGGTCATGCCGCTGCTCAAAGCCGACAGCGGTCACGGTGGCGATCCTCAACGCCATGTGGGTGTGGAACGACTTCCTCCTGCCCAACCTCGTCATCGGCCAGGACGAGGCGCTACAAGACGGTCCCGATCGTCATCCAGTCCCTTGTCGGCTCCAACGGCAACCGAGACATGGGTGCCCAGATGGCCATGCTCGTCTTCGCCATCGTCCCGATCGTCGCCTTCACCTCTTCGGTCAGAAGCACATCATCGAGGGTGTGGCCGCGGGGGCGGTCAGGGCTGATCCCTCACCCCTGTTCTGATACGGGCGGTTCTCAGGACCCACTGCCGGCCTGGGGCCGCCCGTATCATCTCCACCTGTTACTTTCCGAGTCCGCATGAAGGAGCTCTCGTGGCGCTGTTCCCGGCCCCGACAGCCCGGCCTACCGGGCCTGGTCCGCAGCGGCGGACGTTGTCATCCTCAACGTTCTCACTCTGGCTGGCTGCTTGCCGGTGGTGACGGCGGGAGCCTCCCTGACTGCCTGCGCCCGCGTGGCCGGTGAGATGGCGGCCGACGACGAGCCGGCGGTCATGAGCACCTGGTGGCGCTCCTTCCGTCTCAACCTGCGCCAGTCCCTGGCCTGGTGGCTTCCGGTGCTCGTCCTGGTGGTGCTGAGCTCCTGGGAGTACCTGCTCTATCCGACTCCTCGGTGGGGGAGTGGAACGGCGGGCGAGCGGTGCGCTGTCCGGGCTGGTGCTGGCCGGGGGAGTGCTCCTGGCCGCGATCCTCGCCTGGATGCTGCCACTGGTCGCCTTCTTCGACGCCCCGGTCCGCCGGCACCTGTCCAACGCGCTTCGTCTCGCGGTGGGGCGTCTGGGATCCACGGTGATTGCTCTGGTGATCGTGGCGGCGCCGGGCGAGCGTCTTCTGGGAGCCTGCCGGCCTCGCGGGCCGCGGTCGCCTGGTTCATGGTTCTTCTCGGGCCGGCTTTCCAGGCCTACCTCATCGCTCTCCTACAGCGCTCCACCATGGTGGCGCTCCGCGGTGCTTCGACGTCGGAGTCTGAATGATGCGAGCACGCCTCGGTGAGTGCGGCGTCAGCACGCAGCGTCATGGCCCCGGAATCGAGTGATTCCGGGGCCATGCGTTCTGGGGGAGCTTGTCAGAACCGCTGGCCGGGCTGGCCCGGCTGGTGGTTGTAGGGGCGGCTGGTAGGACTGACCCCTGCTGATAGGGCTGGGTGGCCGTCGGCGTAGCCGGGCTGGTAGGGCTGGGCCTGTTGGTAGGGCTGGGTCGCCGGGTCGGCGTAGCCGGGCTGGTAGGGACTGACCCTGCTGATAGGGCTGGGCAGCGGGCTCGGCATAGCGGGCTGGTGGCTGTTGACCCTGCTGATAGGGCTGAGTGGCCGGGTCGGCGTAACCGGGCTGGTAGGGCTGCTGCATCGGCTGGCCGAGGAGCGCCTGGTTGGGGTCGTAGACCTGAGCGGCGGCCGCGTAGGCAGCGAGCTGGGGACTGCTTCTTCCTCCTCTGCATGATGACGAGCATGCCCACAACGCCGCCCACGATGGCTACGGCAAGCGAACCGATCAGGATCCAGACCCACACGGGAATGGAACCGCTGTCATCCTCTCCGGCACCGTCCTTCGAGCTGCCGGCCGCTGCGCTCTTGGCGGGCTTGTCCTTCCCCTTGACCTCATGCTTGTCGTTGTCCTTGAAGGAGACCTTCGTGCCCTCGACCGTGCCGCCGTCGGCCTGGGTGACCTTGCCCGGGAAGGTGACGGACTGGGAGATGTCGGCGGAGCTGTCGTCGTCGATGCTGTCGAAGTTCAGCGTCTGAACGATGTACTCGTCGCCCTCGTGCTTGATGTTCTCTGAGGACTCGGAGATGGGGCCGGTCCCCTCCATCGTGCAGGTGCGGGTGCCGTCCTTCTCCGCGAACTTCACCTTGAAGTCGTCGAAGGACGAGCCACTCGGTTTGGATGAGTCCTTGTTGCATGTGCTCTTTCTGAGCACCGGAATGGAGCCGCTATCCGTCATCGTGAGCTTCACGGAGGCGTGTCGTCCCCCTTGATGACGATGTCGCTGGAAATGCTGAAGTCGATGTCGTCATCAGCCGTGGGCAGGGAGGACGCCGGGGTACCGATCAGGCCAGGGCGGCGAATACGGTCAGGCGACGAGGGCTCGCCACGCAGAGCGCTGTGTGGAGCTACGGCTGACAGTGACATGAGACATGACCCCACCGTATCGCCTCCTCATGCGGTTGGTCCGGGGTCACCGATGGGGACCTCTCCACCCGGCTCCGGTAGGCTAGAGGACGGTGTGTCCACCGGCATACCGTCACTGAAGCCAGGGAGCAGCCATGCCAGCCGTTGTCGTCGTCGGGACCCAGTGGGAGACGAGGGAAAGGGCAGGCGACTGACCAGCTCGGTCAGGACGTCGACCACGTCGTGAAGTTCAACGGCGGCAACAACGCCGGACACACTGTCGTCATCGACGGCGAGAAGTTCGCCTTCCACCTCCTGCCGGCCGGAGTGCTCACCCCCGGGTCACGCCCATCATCGGCAACGGCGTCGTCGTCGACCCGAGGTCCTCTTCAACGAGATCGCTGAGATCACCTCCCGCGGCAAGGACGCCTCAGCCTCCTCATCAGCGCCAACGCCCACATCATCCCTCCTACAACCGGGTTCTGGACCGCACCACCGAGCGCTTCCTGGGTGCGCGTCAGCTGGGCACCACCGGCCGTGGGATCGGACCGACGTACGCGGACAAGATGAACCGCGTGGGCATCCGCGTCCAGGACCTCTTCGACGAGTCGATCCTGCGTCAGAAGGTGCACTCCGCCCTGGACCAGAAGAACAGCCTCTTCCTCAAGGTCTTCAACCGGGCCGCCATCGATGCCGACGCCGTCGCCGACGAGCTGCTGTCCTACGCGGATCGGGTCCGCCCATGGTCGTCGACTGCTCCCTGGTGCTCAACCACGCCCTCGATCAAGGCAAGACCGTCCTGTTCGAGGCCGTGCCAGGCCACGATGCTCGACATCGACCACGGCACCTACCCCTTCGTCACCTCCTCCAACCCCACTGCCAGCGGCGCCTGCACCGGCACCGGCGTGGGGCCACCCGGATCGACTCGGTCGTCGGTGTCGTCAGGCCTACACCACCCGCGTCGGCGAGGGCCCTTCCCCACCAGGCTGCTCGACGACATGGGGGAGCGTCTTCGCACCGAGGGCGGCGGTACGGGGTCACCACCGGCAGGCCGCGGCGTTGCGGCTGGCGACGCCGTCGTCACCCGCTACGCGGCACGCGTCAACGGGCTGACCGACCTGGTGATGACCAAGCTCGACGTCCTCACCGGGCACGAGACCATCCCGTGTGCGTCGCCTACGACATCGACGGCACCGTCACCCAGGAGATGCCGCTGACCCAGTCCGACTTCCACCACGCCGCACCCGTCTACGAGGAGCTGCCCGGCTGGAGCGAGGACATCAGCGAGGTCCGCAGCCGCCGACCTGCCCCAGGCGGCCCAGGACTACGTGCTGCGCATTGAGGAGCTGGCCCGCTGCCGCATCTCCGCCATCGGCGTCGGGCCGGGGCGCGAGGCACGATCTCCCGTCACTCGCTCATCGGGTGACGTGAGGCCGAGGACGTGAGTGATAGCGGCTACTCGACGGCACCGCACGCAGGAAGTGGTGTGAGACCTTCGAGGCGTGCTGACCGTGGGCGAGCCGCCCAGGGGTGCCTGGTCAGGGTACTCGGCGCCCTCGTCCTCGTCGGTGGCCTCCTGTGCCTGCGCGGCCCTGAGAAGCCACTGGGCGTCATGCTGGTGGTGGGCAGCCTGAGCCTGGCCCTGTACGGGGCGGGCAGGACAGCCCTGAGCCTGCCGGATCGAGCGGTCCGCCGACTACTGGAGCCAAGGGCCCGGATGTGTCCAGTTCGGGCCCTCACGCCCCAGTGGCCTGCAGGAGTATCTGCCTGGAGCGGTGGCGTCTATGGGGGCGCTGACCGCTGTCGGGGATGCAGCTCTTCTCCGCCGCGGCCTCTCCCAACGGCGTATGGACAATCGCCTTGGCCGTCGTCGTGCTGCTCGGCTGGCTGGTGGGCTGTGTCACTATTCCTACCGGTGGCAGAGGGCGCCGGAGATCGTCCTGACGCCGGAGGCGGTATGGATCTGGGCGGGTGGGCACACGAGTCCGCATCCCTGGGCGGCGCGGCCGGAATCTTGCAGCAAGCATGACTCATCGCATGCGACCGCACGCCGTGATCACCGGTGGTGCGGGAGGGCCGGTGAACTTCCCCATTTTCGTGGTGCCCATTGGGCACGTTCAGCTTCAGTCCGTGCTCGAGCTCTACTCGATTCACGCCGAGCTGCGAGGCGAGCTCAGCACTGGCCAAGGGCTGCAGCGGGTGCGCGCACTCATGAGCCCTCCCGTGCAGGAGGGTGAGGGGGCTGCCTCCGGCGTCCCGTGCAGGCTTCGACGCCGGAAGTGGGCGCACCAGCGTCTCCGACGCCGGCGTATGGGGCGGCACCGGGTTCAGGTTCTCCGTATGAGGGTATCCAGTACGGCGGCCCCCAAGGTGGACAGCCGCCCCAGGGTGTGGAGTCCTACGGCTCTTCGGGTGCCCAGGCATCGGTGCCTGGATCGGCCGAGCCCCTCCCGCGGTCCCGTGCGGTTCCCCGACTCCGTCTGCTCCCGCAGGGGAGGGTGTCGGGCATGCCTCGCTCGAGGCGGCGCCGCACGTCTCAGCAGACGCGGAGCGTGGCGCAGGGAGGAGGACCAGGGAGAAAAGTCCTCCCAGCCGAGCACGTGCGAGGAAGCTGACCGACGCGCTCGGCGAGCACCATGGAGTTTCCTGATCTGGGCCGTCGTCGTCCTGATCGGATTCACGTATGCGACGAGCGGGAGACAGACCGCGGGCTTCCTTCTGGGGATGGTCCTCAGCCTGGTGCTCCTCATTCACGCCGTTGCGCTCGCCGCAGCACGCAGGTCTCGAACGGTGGCCCCTCGGCGCTGGACGTGGAGCAGTGAGGGAATCTGCCTGCGGAACACGTGGTTCGTCCAGGTGGCGGTTCACGTGGAGGCGGCGCTCATGGCGCTCGGGGGCCTGCTGGCCGTCGGGCTCCTGGCAGTCAGTGACCGCAGTGATCGGGGAGCCGTGGTGGTGCCTTTCCTTCTCGCCATGGTCTTCCTCATCGCCTCCTTCTTCATGGGGTTCTTGAAGCCGCTGCCCGGGCGACGCACGGAGATCGTTCTTGACCCGGAGCGCATCCGCTTCGCCGTGGGGACGAGCCGCGAGTCGCTGTTCTGGTGGGCTGACCGCCCGCGGCTCGTGGGCCGCAGCGCCAGTGGGAACCTCGTCATTGAGAACGATCGGGTCGGTCGCATCCGGGCCGAGATGGACACTCTTCCTCTGACCAGTGTGCAGTTGCAGCGGGTGGTGGCGTTCTACTCGCATCATCCTGAGCTGTGCGCCGAGCTCGCGACTGAGCAGGGGCTGGCGCGTGTACAGGGACTGACGGGGCCGGCCTCAGTGGCGCCGTTGCGGTGACCAGGACTGTCATCCAGCTGTGAGGGTGGGAAGCTGTCCCGGTGCACTCAGGCCGGGTGTCCAGGTCTGGGAGGGATCCCGCATGCGCAGGAAGTGAAGCCGGCGGACAGGCTGTGCTCATGCGAGACCATGGATTCTCCAGCTCCAGAGGTGGCCGGGGAGCTCAGTGCTCGTCGCGACAACCGGGGCGAGTCTGTGCAGGGCCGTTCAAGGTGGTCTCCTTGGTCGGCGGGGCAGTATGTGACTGGCGTGATACCTACCCGGTTCTCAGCCTCAGTAGCCGCCGTAACCGTTGTGGTTCGGTGGAAGATGCGGTGCGGAAGTCGGTCCCTGCGGGTACGGGGGCTGGTACTGCTGGGTAACAGGCGAATAGCCGGGCTGCGTGGGGGCGGACCTGCCTGTGCAGTGAGAGGGAAGGCGGCCGGATGGGGAAGTGGGCATAAGAGTGCTTGCCTGAAGCGACTGCTGCCCCAGCGCATCCAGGTACTTCTGCTCCCGGTTCTTCTTGAGTGTGTTGCTGACAAGGGCGATCACTGCTCCGGCAACAGCGATCACAATGAGTATCACGATCATGCTTGTCGTCGCATCCGACGACTGAGACGAGACGTCGAGCTGGGGGCGGGGCGTCGAACTGGATGAGGATGCCGAGCTGGATGCGGGTGTCGGCGGATCGGGTCAGCGGATGGGCGTCAGGGGATGCGGGTGTCGAGCTGGGCTGAGATGCCGCCTGGGCGGTGTCCTTGCCGCGGGCCCTTGTGACCGTAGAAGGTGGAGAACGATACCTCGTTCTGTTGATCTCCTCGATCTTTCCCCTCCGGATTCCGTCACTTTACCGGGGAAGATGACTGTGAGAGAGAATGTGTCGGCGCTGCCATCCTTAGGGTGCGGAGTCATCGTGGGTGTCGACGACGTACTCGTCTCCATCGTGACTCACGTAGTTGTTCCTGGATATGGGTGTCGTGAACGTGGCCTTGCAGGTCGGAGTCCCGTTGTCGTTGGTGAAAGTAATGTCGGGTGGGGTAGCGGCCTGTGAGAACGTCTCTTGGACGCAGTCCTCCTTCAGGTTCTTTTCTCTGGAGGCCGGTGACGTGATCGTGATAGTGGTCGTCAGCTCTTCGTCGGACTTGATGGCGATCTCAAAGTTGACTTTCTCCTGGCTCGAGAGCTGTGCAGGGGGCGTGGCGCGGCGGGGCTGCCACCACCGCCAGGAACAGCGAGGCAGCGAGACTGAGCGTCCCGATGAGACTCGTGACTGGGGTGTGCCTCAGAGTGAGGTAGCGCATGTACGGCCTTCGAATGGTGAGGGTGAGGTGACTGGAGAGCGGCGCAGAACGTCGTCGCTAGGCGTGGTGAAGAGCGTCGGGGTCGCTGTCGGAGCTCAGCCCCAGGTGGAGGAGGGGAGCCGGTGGATGGCTGGAAGGAGGCGGTACAGCCCCCGGAGGCATCGCGCTGCTCTGTCCGAGTGGTTGTAGCCCTGGGCGACGAAGCCGGAGGGGACGGAGGTACGGCGCCGGGAGCCGGTATCTGCCCAGGGGCGTAGGGGCTGCTGTGGTGCATACCCGCGGTGGCGACCGCATGGGCCTGCTGCTGTGCCTTCTTCTTGCGGTTGAGGAACCAGAAGAGACCAGCGCCGATTGCTCCGACCAGCACGACCCCCACGATCACCCACATCCAGGGAAAGGCGGGCGCGTCCTTGCCGCTGACGCGATACCTACCAGGCTTGGTGAAGGTCACCGTGTTCCCGCTGACCTTGCCACCGTCTGCATCCGTGACCTCGCCAGGGGAATGTCACGGAGAACTTGTAGTCAATGCCGTATGCGGAAGAGGAGGAAATTGTCCCTTCTGAGTGTCGAGGGTGTACTCGTCGTCCTTGTGCTTGATGAATCCGTCAACCTCGGAGAGGCCGATCGACTTGCCGGTGAGGGTGCAGGTGGGCAGGCCGTTGCGCTCGGAGTACGAGGCTTTCAGGTCTTCAAACGGCCCTCCGGCGTCAGAAGGGTTGCAATTCTCCTTCATTCCCCGTTTGTCGGAGGAGGACTTGCTCTTGAGTTGTCCGATGACGGTCATGTCGTAGGTGTCGTCCTGGTTGATGACGACCCGTACGGACAACGATGACTCTGAATCGTCGCGCGCGGCGGAGGTGACGGCGTGACTTGGCGGGGTCAGGGAGCGTCAGAGTCAAGAGAAGCGACAGAAGGACGAGCGCCCCAGGGGGCGGTATCGAGGGTGGTGGCGGCCATGGTCTCACCCTAGGTGGTCGGTGTTGATGGGCTCTCCGCATGGGGAATGATGACGCGAAGAAAGGTGTTGTGGCCCCGGGATCGTCAGATCTGAGGGCCACAACAACGGGAGGAGTAATGGGTCAGTAGGTGCCTTGGCCGGGAGCTCCGTAGCCGGGCTGCTGGCCGGGCTGCGCCTGAGGGGCACCGTAGCCCGCCTGCTCGCCGGGCGTGCCATAGCCGGGGCTGAGCCTGGGGGCACCGTAACCTGCCTGCTGTCCGGGCTGAGCCGGGAAGGCCTGGCTCGGGTCATATCCCTGGGCAGCGGTTCCGTAGGGGCGTCTGGGGCTTGTTCTTCTTGCTGCGGAGAATGAAGAACGTGGCCGCTGCGCCGATCACCGCGAGGGCGACGACTCCGGTGAGGATCCAGACCCACATGGGGATGGATCCGTCCTGCCCTTGACGGTGTGGCCCTCGAAATCGGTAAAGGTGACCTTGTTGCCCTTGACCTCGCCGCCGTCAGCCTCCGTAACCTTGCCGGGGAAGGTCACCGACTGAGTAACCTCAACGTCGACGGAGTCGGGTCCATCTCCGAAATCCGGGAGCTCGACGATGTACTCGCCGTTCTTGTGAGGTTACCTCGTTAACTTTGTTGGAAATCTTCGAGGTTCCTCCATCGTGCAGGGTGCGGGTGTCCCCGTCCTCCTTGAAGGTGGCTTTCAGGTCGTCGAGATTGCTGGTGGAGCGCCAGCCATGAAACTGTCTTTAGTGCAGGGTGCTCTCCTGGAGGACCGGGTATTCCCCATTTTCAGACATCACGAACTTGACGGAGTATGTGTCATCCGATTTAACGACGATGTCCATCGACAGTGTGACGGTGGCGGAGTCGTCCTCGGCGAGGGGCGGCGTGTCCCGGGGCACCGATCAGTGCGAGGGGCGCGGACGGGGCGAGCGCCGCAAGAGCCGTCAAGACGGACAGGGGGCCTAGGGATGCGGTGGGCGATGGCAGGGTGTCATGCCCACACAGTAGCGAGTTCAGATGCCAGGTTGTAACCGGATCGTCATGGGTATCGTTCCCCGGCGGGTCTGTTACTGGAACTGCTGCGGCGGCGGCCAGGTGCCGTGCTGCTGGGGCGGCCAGGTGCCGTGCTGCTGGGGCGCCTGCGTGGGGAGGGCGGGTGGAGCCGTTGGCGGTGCTGGAGGGGGAGTAGAGCGGTGACGGCTGTCCCGGGTGCTGCTGGTTCGGTTGAGGTGCAACTGATTGCCCGGGGTACTGCTGAGGAATCGGCTGAACGAGGTGGGATGACTGCGGTTCAGGACCCGGGACGGGGACGGCCTGCATGGCGGCACCCGGAGCGCCCTGCCCGCTTCGCTGACGACGTCGCACAACGACCGCCATCGCGATGAGCCCGATGACCACGAGCGAGCCGACGCCTTCGATGATCCACGGCAAGACCTTGCTGGTCGTCGTTTCCGAGGCGGGACGGTCCTTGCCCTTGACGATCCGGCCCTTGAAGTCCGTGAAGGAGACGGTGTTCTTCTCCTCCCCCTCGACCTTTCCGCCTTGGCTCTGGGTCACCTCTCCGGGGAACGTGGCGGCATAGAACAGCTGCAGCTCCGGGGACGGCGTCTTGCGTCTGTCCATGCTGCTGGTGTCGATGGCGTACTCGTCGTTCTCGTGCCTGATCGTCCCGTTGGTCTCGGAAATCTTCCCCTTCTTCGTGATGGTGCAGACTCGTTTGTCCTTCCCGTCAACGAATGTCGTCTCAGCGTGGGCAAAAGATGTTCGGTTCCACGAGAGTAGTCCAGCGTGCAGCTGTTCTTAGTGATGGGAGGAATCAGGCTGTAGTTCGTCTGATCGGTGATGACGAAGGACGCCTCAAAGGTGTCATCGCTCTTGACGGTGACTTTCATGTCGATGGTGATGATGAGCTTATTGTCCTCTCCAAGGAGCGGCACCGCGTGAGCAGGCGGGAGGCCACGGCCATAGCGGCGATGAAAGCGAGAACGGCCAACGCAGCCAGTACGGCGTGGACTCTCCTGATAACAACGGCGCAGCTCATGGCGCCACCCTAGTCGTTGCCTCGGTTCCCCGGCGGCTGTTCGAACGGCAGTGCTACTCACCCTGATACGGCGGATAGTACTGCCCGTTCTGACCTCCGCCGCCGGTGCGCTCCTGCGGCGGCCGGAAGTCGGCCTGACTGTGCCCTTCCTGGTAGGGGCATCTGGGTGTAGCCCGGTCCGGGCGACTGGTACGTCCTGCTGGGCGCCGTAGGTGCTGAAGACGCCTGCGCTTCCAGAGACCTGAGGTGGCGCGAAGGCGCTGGTGTCCTGGCCCGGGTCGGGGTAGGGGGCGTAGCCGTCGCGAAGGTTGGTGACGGGATAGGGGTAGGTCGAGCCCGGCACCGGCTGCAGGGGACCGGGGGGAGACTGATACGGGTCACCGACGTAGACCTCTGGGGGCATGGTGCTGGTCGCTGCGGCCCCCTGAAGGGCCTCGCCGTACGGCAGTGCCGGAGCCAGCTGCCGGGCGCGGCGGGTCCTCAGGAGGTACACCACGACCCCGGCAATGATGAGGAGGACGACGGCGCCGCCCGTCGCGATCATCCACCACTGCAGATGGAACCTGCCGTCCCGCCCTCGGCATGGAGATCTTCAGAGCTCTCCAGCACGTTGTCCCAGGTGACTTTGTTGTCGGCATTCCTCCCGTTGGACTTCGTCACCTCTTCGGGAAAGGTCACGGCTATCGAGATCTTCATTCCCTGCCGAGGCGCCCGGGGAGGAGGGAGGAGTCGTCCTTGCCGAGCTTGCTCAGCGCCTCGGGGGACAGGTCGAAGACGTACTTCCCGTCCTGGTGCTTGATCGTCCAGATGTCGGTCTGCAAGTTATTGAGCGGAACCGACTTGGCTGTGACCTGGCATGCCGGCTGCCCGTTGTGGGACGTGAAGGTGTAGACCGCCTTGACTTCCCTTGGGCAGAGGGTGGACTTCTCGAGCTTGTCCTGGGTGCAGCTCTCCCTACTGATGAGTGACAGCCCCGATGAGTCCCACATGACGTAGGTCAGGTCGGCGGTCTCGTTGTCGTGGATGACGAAGTCGTAGTGAGCCCCGCATCCGGACAGCAGCAGTGCGAGGCCGGTCAGTACCGCCGCGACCACGCGTCGCCTGACGGTGCGGGAGTCATGATTCATGCGTCGAGTCTAATTCGGTGCCGTGTCTACGTGGGACAGTCGGAGTGCTCAGTGCCGCCCCTGCGCTGCCTTGCGGGGTGTGTGACCTCTGCTGCGCCGTCGGAGGATGGCCGCAGCCAGGGCTCCGCCGAGTAGGGGCCAGCCCTGCGGTCAGCCAGACACGGGAACGACTCCACCACGATACGCCTCGCGAGTCCTGGGCGTAGCCCGAGGCGCTCACGCCCTTGGCCACCGTGTCCGGATCGTCCCAGGTGACCGTGGTGCCCGAGACCTTCCCCCCGCCGGACTGTGTCACCGCGCCGGGAAAGGTGACGGAGACCTTGGTGTCGACGACGCCCTTGAAGGACGTGCTGGTCGGCTGGGCCCCGCCCGGGCCTCCCGACGGCGCGGCAGGGGCCTGAGATGCGCTGCCCTGCGCACCTGCGGCCCCGTTGGCGTCCTGGGAGGGGTCGGAGGGGAAGGGCTGGATCGTCACCTTGTAGACCTCGCCGTCGCGCACGACGATCGTGTTCGCATCGGCCTGCGAGGCCTGGGGGACCTTGACGCCGCTGATGGTGACCTGGCAGCCGATTCCGTCGTCGCCGGTGATCAGGGGTGGCCTTGACGGTGGTGCCGGCAGGCTCGCCCAGGGCGGTGGGGTCGGAGTAGGTCGAGCAGTCGGGGGCCTTTCCCTTCGGGAAGACGGTTCCGGTCGTATCGCGCATCTCCAGGGCGACGTCGTAGCTGCCCTGAGAGCGGATGGTCATGTCCATATGAGCGGTGCAGGCCGACAGAGCCAGGCAGGCGGCGGTCGCCACGACGGCCGGTTGAAGCGCCCGGAGTGCCGGCGGGCGGGACAGAGTGCGCGACAAGAAGCTCGTGGAACGGGACGCGGAGGACGGCGCGACGGACATGCGGGCACGCTACACGCTCGCACTGGACCTTCACTGAGGGCGGAACGACGCCGTTTCAAAGGCGGCAAAAGCCGCCATCCTCCCGAATGTGGCCGATCACATGCCGGTCCGGCCGGGCAGAGAGGCCGAGTTGGGACCTTCGGCGATGTGACCTGGGGCGCCCGGTGGGGGAGGATTGCTCTCGACCGAGCGAGTCGGCAACGGCGCGCTCACCGGATCAACATACCCAAGGAAGGGACTCGCATGACTGTGTCTGAGAAGGACGTCCGCGCCGCCGCCGGCTAACGCCCCTGAGGATGTCATCGAATTCGTCACGCGCATCGCCGAGCTGGCCAAGCCCGAGAACGTCTACTTCGCGGACGGTTCGCAGGAGGAGTGGGACCGCCTCACCACCGAGATGGTGGAGTCCGGCGTGTTCACGCGCCTCAACCCCGACAAGCGCCCCAACTCCTTCCTCGCGCGCTCCCTGCCCAGCGACGTCGCCCGTGTGGAGTCCAGGACCTTCATCTGCTCCGAGAAGGAGGAGGACGCCGGCCCGACCAACAACTGGTACGACCCGGCCGAGATGAAGAAGATCCTCAACGAGAAGTTCGATGGCGCCATGCGCGGCCGGACCCTCTACGTGATCCCCTTCTCCATGGGTCCGCTGGGCGGCCCCATCTCCCAGCTCGGCATCGAGCTGACCGACTCCCCCTACGTCGTGGTCAACATGCGGATCATGACCCGCATGGGTGCGGCCGCCATGGACCTCATCAACGAGGGCCGCCCCTGGGTCCCGGCCGTCCACTCCGTCGGCGCCCCGCTGGCCGAGCACGAGAAGGACACCACCTGGCCCTGTAACGACGAGAAGTACATCACCCACTTCCCGGAGACCAACGAGATCTGGTCCTTCGGCTCCGGCTACGGCGGCAACGCCCTGCTGGGCAAAGTGCTACGCGCTGCGCATCGCCTCGACCATGGCCCGCCGCGACGGCTGGATGGCCGAGCACATGCTCATCCTGCGCCTGACCGACGAGAAGAGCGGCAAGCAGTACCACGTCACCGCCGCCTTCCCGAGCGCCTGCGGCAAGACCAACCTCGCCATGCTCCAGCCCACCATCCCGGGCTACAAGGTCGAGACCGTCGGTGACGACATCGCCTGGATGCGCCCCGGCCCCGACGGCCGCCTGCGCGCCATCAACCCCGAGGCCGGCTTCTTCGGCGTCGCCCCCGGCACCTCCTACGACACCAACCCGATGGCCATGGACACCATGAAGGCCAACACCATCTTCACCAACGTCGCCCTGACCGACGACGGTGACGTGTGGTGGGAGGGCATCGACGCCCCGATGCCGGAGCACCTCATCGACTGGCAGGGCAACGACTTCACCCCGGCCGACGCCGCCGAGGGCAAGAAGGCCGCTCACCCCAACAGCCGCTTCACCACCCCGGCCTCGCAGTGCCCGATCATCTGCCCCGACTGGGAGGCCCCCGAGGGCGTGGCCATCGACGCCATCCTCTTCGGCGGTCGCCGCGCCACCAACGTGCCGCTGGTCGCCGAGCAGTACGAGAACGCCCACGGCGTGTTCATCGGCTCCGCCGTCGCCTCTGAGGTCACCGCCGCCGCCCTGGACGCCAAGGTCGGCTCCCTGCGCCACGACCCCATGGCCATGCTGCCCTTCTGCGGCTACCACACTGGCCGACTACTGGTCGCACTGGCTGGAGATGCAGGAGAAGCTGGGCGACAAGTTCCCCAAGGTCTACCAGGTCAACTGGTTCCGCAAGGACGAGAACGGCAAGTTCATCTGGCCCGGCTACGGCGACAACTCCCGCGTGCTCGACTGGATCGTGCGCCGCGCCTCCGGCGAGGTCGAGGCCATCGACGGCGTCACCGGCCGCTACCCCAAGTTCGAGGACTTCAACCTCGAGGGCCTCGACCTGGGCGAGGAGGAGTGGGCCAAGATGTACGACATCGACCCCGAGGCCTGGGCCGCCGAGATGGACGACACCGAGGAGTACTACAAGCAGTTCGGTGACAAGCGCCCGAGGCCATCAAGGAGCAGCTCGCGAAGTTCCGTGCGCGCATTGACGAGGCCAAGAAGGCCTGATCGCCACTGAGGTCCTTCCCTGAGGAGGACTGAGACGGGGAGCTCCGACCGGTTCGCCGGTCAGAGCCCCCACTCGTGTTGCTGTTGCGCCGTCGTCGCCGGCGCGATGGCCGTGCGCGCCGTGTCGGCGTCGAGGACGCACCCTCAGGGCTCGAGAGCTGAGCGCCGGGGCATGTTGACTGTCCTGTCGGCGACGATGCGCCGAAGGGAAGAGACCTGGCGGGTCCTGGCAGGGTCGCTGGTGTCCATGGTGCTGACATTAAAGGCGTACCGGCGCGGCACGCCGGAGAAACCGCAGTATTCCAACGATGCCCGCTGGGCGTCACCGACGTCGGGCCCGTTAATGTCAGCGCTGTGGACACCGGACCTCGCGGGAGTGAGTCCGGGGTTCTTGCGGCACGGTCCGGCGCCCCGTCACAGGTCCGCCCCACCGACTCCTGCCCGCCGTCTGTGCGGAGGGCCGGGAGGCTATGACTCGACGCCAGTCCCGGTTTGAGTCTCGCCTCGAGTTGGCCTGTTCCACGAGGGTCGGGATCTTCTGGCCAAGGGTGTGCGTACTGCACGAAGGCCCCACCCTGCGAGTGCACCCCACCCTCGTCCAGTAGCACCCGCCCTCGTGCAGTTCGTCCAGACGATGCCGGAAGCCACCACAGAGACCGGGCCGGTCCCTCCGACGGACCGAGCAGCAGCTCTCCCACCCGGCAGACCCGCCCCACCGGTGTCTTGAGATGTCATGACATCTGAAACTCTCAGAAGTCATGAGACAGCACATGAGCGCCGGGGACAGTGCTCGATCCCTATGGTGTGTCCGCGTGAGGCGACGTCGCAGACGTCTGATGGGCGCCTGCTCCTGCGGCGCTCGGTGATGATCCGCTGCTGTGCTCTCCTGGTGCTCGTGGTGGGAGCGCCCGGCATGGTCCGCAAGGCTCTGCTGCTGATGAGCCCCTACATCACCGAGTATGAAGCCAATGACGCCATGATCGTGGTGAGCATAATCGGCATTCCGGTGGTCTGGGCGATCAACACCCTGCGGCGTCGGACGGTGCTGAGCAAGGACGGCATCGCCATGCGCCGCCTGCTGTTCACCGAGCGTCGTCCTTGGGAGTCGGTGGGCTCGAGGTTTTCGCTGTCGACGCTCAACCTGAATGACGGGCCGTCGTCGTACGGCGGATTCATTGAGCGGACCCGGATCACGATCGAGAACGGCGACGACGACGATGCCATCCGGCTTCCCGGGTGCGTCATCGGGATGACGTGGGGAAGCTCTGAGGACCGCGCCTCTGCGGCTGTGGGGGACCTGCAGTACTACATCTACGCGCGGGGGTGGAGTGTCTCGGAGGAGGTCGCTGTCAGTGAGGACCCTCATCTCGTGGCGGCTCGTGGACGGCACGGGGCGGAGAAGATGCTGCAGCGCAGTCGTCTGGTGTTCTGCACTCCGCTCTGGCGCAGAGTCAAGGAGCACCTGTGCAACGGTGGGCTCTTCCTCATCGGTATGGGGGTGCTGTTCCTGGTGATCGGTGGTCAGCAGCTGTTCTTCGAGACCAAGCCGCTCAGCGGATCGGACATAGCTTTCGCGGTGCTCTTTCCTTCTGCTCGGGCCGGTGACCATGGCGTATCCGCTCTACAAGATCTACGAGTGCTTCCAGCGGGTCGTCGTGGACGAGCAGGGCATTCGCGTGGGAAGACGCTCGTGCGTCTGGCCGGAGTCCCGCTCCGGGCTGTTCGTCGCCGGGGACCGGATCTTCGTCGTCTACGGCAGGGGAAGCACCTGGCCCTGGATGGCGCCGGTGTCACGTGGGGGAGCTTTCGGAGCCGGCAGGGGCAGCTGGTCGCCAGGTGTGAGGCGATCTGGCTCTGGGGGTCGCCCACGGCGCCACCCGGGAGACCGGCCGTTACGTTCCCCTCGCGAATGAGGGCATGCAGGAGGAGCGCGAGACCCTCGAACGCGGGATTGACAGCGGTTCCTCATCGGGGTCAGCCCGCTTGATTCTGTGCGGCCAGGGGCCCGGTGGCGCCAGATCAGCAGGATGGTGGCAAGGATCAGCAGATCGCCCCTGCGGCCAGGCCGGCGACGAGGGGCACCGCGAACTTGCCGAACGTGAGGGTGGGGCCTACGAGGATTGCTTCGGTGTCATCCAGGCCCTCGCATGAGACCCGGTAGTCTCCCGACTTGTCGGCTTTGAAGGTGAGAACCGAGTTGAAGTCGCCGTCGTTGTTGGAGATGGTCATCCCGCCGTTGGGGGAGGTGGGGACCTCCTTGCCGTCAGGGTCAACGACCGTGCAGTTGTTGGTGGCGGCGTTCGATACGTACAGGGCACGTTCGTCATTGCTGCTCAGGGTGACCTGCTGTCCGTTGGTGACGACGTCACCACTGGTGGCGATGCTGGCGACGGTGATGACCGACCCGATGCCCCAGATGGCCAGTCCCATCAATGGGCCGATGACGAACAGAATGATCGCCACGACCAGTTTTCCGACGTGGTTCTGGCGGGGGCGCTGCTGCCCGTAAGGAGGCACGGCCTGATACTGGGGCTGGTACGGCGGCTGGTACGGGGGCTGATTCTGGGGGCTGACATCGGACCGTCTTCTGGGGGTGCTTGAACTGCCGTTGTAGCGTAGCAAGCCAGGTATTCGGTGACGCGGCCTGTTTCGGGGCCTCAGCCGGCGGTTCCTTCGGTGAAGGAGACTCCGCGCTCTTCGGCAGCGCGGAGCAATCGCTTGTCGCGTGTCCACAGGCGGGCGCCGGGGACCAGCGTGACGGAGCCGAGCAGGTGCGCATCGACTGGGCTGAGTCCCCGGCCCCAACAGCACATGGGCTGCGACCAGAGTCAGTAGCTCGTCATGTGAGAGGACCGGGAACTGGCGGAGGTGCGCTAAGTGCTTGAGAACGTCATCTCTGGCCCTGAGTGACCCCATCGCCAGTTCCTCCGCCACGAGTGGATGGGATCCGATCTCGTCCTCGTGCAGCAGGCTGACGAGTACTGGGTCCGAGTGGTGGAAGTGATCGATCCATACCGAGGTGTCGACAAGGATCACTGGCTGGCGCTCCGACGTCGTGGAGCGGCGCTTGCCGTCCGATCAGAGCCGCCGAGAGCCGCAAGGCGGCGTGCGCTCTCCACTCTGACCAGGGTCTCCAGGCCGGCCCGCAGCAGCTCGGTGCGCTCAGTGATGCCTGTGAGTTCTTGCGCCTTGGCAATGAGTCATCACTGAGTGTCACGGTGGTTCGCACGGTACCTCCTGCACCAGAATCATCATCAGGTGATGCAGATTCTAGTGTGGTTCAAATGTGATGGCCAGCCTTCGGTGTCGCGACCGGGACGACCAGACCCGCACGGTGCGCGCTTCCTGCTCACGACTTTCTGATCCTCACGCGATAGTCGGGCGGGGCCACTGGTGGTCCCGCCCGACTGCGTCCGGGAAGCGAGGGCGCTGGGAGAAATGTGAAAGGAGAAGGAAGCACTCTCATGGCCGGACACGGCCCACGTTACTCCGCCTGCCGGCCCTCGGCGCCCCCGCCCATGTCAGAGGTCGTGTCTGCAGCGTCCGCCGCGACCTCCGCGGGGCCCAGCAGCGCCAGGATCCGCTCGGTCTGCCACGGCAGGATCCCGCCCTCACCGAAGACCAGCTCGGCCTCATCAGGGGTCCTCGACGACGTCGTCGGCCAGGAGCCCCAGCAGGTGCGCCAGCGGCATGCGCCGCCCCTCCAGCAGGTCGAGCAGGTGCGCCAGGGACCCGGTTGCTGCTGCGATCCAGGTTCGCCACCTGGTGCTCTCCCACCCCCACGGGCAGGTCCCACCAGATGAGGCGGCGCTCAGCGAGGTCGATGACGAAGGGCGTCGCGTTGAACGTGGGGAGACCAGGTCGAGCGCTGCATGACGGTGGAGGCCTCGAAGACCCTCGCCGCTCTGCGGATCCGCGCCGCGGGACCATCGCCCCGCCCAGCACTCGGGCACCTCGCTGAGCTGGTGGTGGGAGAAGGAGTGGACCGTCATGACGACGTAGCGCCACCCCTGCCGCAGTGCCTCGGCCAGGGTGACGTCGATGAACTCGGCCGCCCCGTCGGGTGCTGAGGTGAGGTCGCCGGAGTGCACGGCCGCCGTCGAGCGCAGGTTGTAGTAGGCGATCTGCTCGGTGCTCGTAAAGTCCTCGGAGACAAAGAAGGCCGACAGGGTCCAGATCCACCCGGGTATCCCTGTCCTCGGCGGCAGCAGGTCCGGCAGGCCCCGAGGCCTCGGCTGGGTTCTCGGGCAGGTCGCGCCAGTGCAGGAAGAAGCGGATCGTCTTACCCTCGGGCAGCGGCAGTCGGGTGCCGCGCCCCGCCGTGCGCAGGCCCGGTGAGGCCGAGCGCAGTCCCACCGGAGCCGTGTAGCCCTCGTACAGCCCCTGGTCGACGGCGATCCGCCCCAAGCGCTTCCGCTGCCGCAGGGCCTCCTCGACGGCGTGAACCACCGCCGCGTCGGCGGGTCCGGGGGCGACGGGTGGAGGCGATGAGCGTCGTCTTGGTGCCCGTGGGCGCCTTGATGGCGACCACCCGCCAGGGCAGGGCCTCCGGTCCGGGGGAGGAGAAGTACTCCCACAGGCGCACCAGGACGGGCAGGGAGACCTCGGGGGCGACCCGGGCGAACTCGGCGACCACGCGCTCGCGGGCGGCGTCGTCGGCGCACAGCCGCAGCAGGTGGTTGAGTCGGCGGGCGAAGACCCCCGGGCGGGCGGACAGCAGATGAAGAGCGCCATCGACGTCGCGGCGCGCCAGGGCCTCCTCCAGGCGGGAGGTGAAACCCGCTTCGGCGTCCCCGGAGGCGACCTGGTGCAGGAGCGCGGCGGCGCGCGGGAAGCGACGCGCGTAGTCGCCGGGGCGCAGGTGGCGGACCAGCCGCTTCCACCGCTCGCAGCGCCGAGCCATCTCCTCGGCGCTGTCCCGGCTGTCCTGGACCTGCCCGACGGCGTCAAGCAGGCCCAGCAGACGGCGCCGCTGCGCGCGGGAGAAGGAGGGGAACCGGCACGGCTCGGCCAGGGAGACGTCACCGCCCGCCAGGGCGACCGCCAGACGCAGCACGTCGGTGACGGTGCGGTAGGAGGCGGAGAAGTCCAGGTCGGGGAAGGTGACGGTGAGGACGGCGAGGTTCTCCTTGACCACCACGTGCGGCCGCCTCGGGGCCGAAGTCGCGCAGGGCCGTCAGGTCTACGCGGTCCTGGGCGCTGAAGGGGGTCGCCTGGGCGACGAGGTCGGCCACGATCCGCTCCAGGTCCTGCGTCGTGGCCAGGCCCAGCTCGGTCAGGGCGCCGTCGTCTCCCGGCAGGGGGCTCGCGGGGGCTGGGCCGGTGGTCCGGCAGGATCCGGACCCCGACGACGTCGCCCAGGTAGTGCAGGGGCGGCGTTGACCAGCAGCGTGGCCTCGGAGGCGCTGTGCACCTGGATGGGGAAGTCGGGGTAGAAGGGCTGGTACGCGGCGGACGCGGAACCGGAACTGAGGCGGGCGACGGCATTGACCAGTGCCCACGCCTGCTCGGGGTGGATGAGGGCCTCCCGGGCCGGGGCGGAGAGCCGGTAGCCCAGGGCGCGCAGCGCGGTCAGGGACCGTCGTCGACGCCCGCGTCGGTGCCCCGCTGTGGCGTGGGCTCTGCCTCTTGCGGCGAGGCGGAGCGCGACGGCGCCGGTCCACCGGCGGAGGGTAGGACATAGACGGCCCCGAGCCGACGGATCGTCGCCGCATTGAGCTCCGCGGTTGCCTCGGTGTCAGGGGTGCGGTCGGCTGCCGCACCGGGTCCCACCGCGAGCCACCTCCCGGCAGAGGACTGATCGACTTCCACCCGGGCCTCCTGATGCCGTGCTGTCCGAAGCCTGCGTGCTTGGGAACAACCTGAGGGTACTCGGCTGCGATCCGGGTTTTCCCAAGAATCGGCTCACGCCCGCCCCAGGGCACGCGGGGCCCGCGATTCCGGGCCTCATGCGGCCTCCATCATC